>Ga0268251_10000016_pt1 | contig 217315 bp, 221 predicted proteins | sample AgamicAsMae_FD_200527 | JGI IMG/M metagenome (GOLD analysis project Ga0268251, IMG submission 200527) | Agave microbial communities from Guanajuato, Mexico - As.Ma.e (v2) (version 2) | ecosystem: Host-associated > Plants > Phyllosphere > Phylloplane/Leaf | place: Guanajuato, Mexico... | reverse complement strand
CGCCTCCTCCTCCGGACACGAGGCCCGGCTGGGGCTGCGGCGACTCGAACCACACGCACACGGGGCCGCCCGGGAAGGACGGGAAGGGCGGAGGCTCTCCGTGCTGAGGGACGCGGCGCCGGCCGACGAGCCGCTCCTCGTCCTGCGCCAGTCCCGGTGGTTCGCGCGGGCGCCGAAGCGCGAGACGATCCTCGTCTACGCCGACCGCATCGAGCACCTGCGGCCGGGCTTCGTCGGGCGCACCCGCATGGTCACCGTGCGGTACGAGCAGGTCGCCCAGGTGCGGCTCGACCGGCGACTGATCTGGAGCGCCCTCGCCGTCGGGACGACCGGCGGGGCCGACTTCGTGATGGACGGCCTCCGGCGCACCGACGCAGACGCCGCGAAGGCAAAGCTCGCCAAGCTCATCGCCGAGGCCCAGGCGAGGGTGTCCGTGACGGATTCGCTCGAGCGGCTCGGCAACCTGCGGGAGAAGGGACTCCTCACCGAGTTCGAGTTCCTGGCCGCGAAGGGCGCCGTCTTCCGCAACGCGGCCTAATCCGTCTAAGCCGACCGGTCGGCACGCTGGAAGTCACTTCGAAACCGCGTCTAAGCGCGTTCACTCGTTCGGGCGATTCAGATCCGGCCCGACCTCGCCTACGGTGGAAGCAGCGGCCAAGAGGGGACTGCGGCCCGGCGGAGGGGAGCCGCCGGACATGTCCTGCTCACCCGTGAACGTGCAACCGGGACAAGGGAGTTGGGCATGTCGAGCATGCTGTGCGGACCGACCGACACGGTCGAGACGATTCCTGGGCCGGAGGTCGCCGACCTCGGCCTAGGGACGAGGTTCGGGAGCGGTCTCTCCGCGCCGAGCCCCGTCGAGGAGACACGAGACAGGGCTGGAGCGCGGCTCGGGGAGCTGCTCGTGAGCGAGGGCGTCCTGTCGGCCGAGCAGCTCGAGTGGGCCCTCGCGGAGCAGGCGAAGAGCGGACGCCTGCTGGGAGAGATCGTCGTCCAGAACGGCCTGGTGTCGATGGTGGCTCTCCTCAACGCGCTCGTCCAGCAGCTGCGAGACGGCCCGGACCGTTGAGCTAAGGCAACGGGCCTCGGCTGCCGATCTACTTCCCATGACGAAGACGGACTTCCCGTGGCGGCCGCTCGGAGAGCACCTCCTCGAGCGCGGGTTCATCCTTCGGAGCGAGCTCGAGGCCGCGCTCGCCGAGCAGCGACGAACGGGCCGCAAGCTCGGGGAGCTCCTCGTCGCCGCCGCCGCGCTCACCACCTCGCAGCTGACGAGGGTCCTGGTCGAGCAGGCCGGCCTCAGCTTCGAAGATTCGCAGCCCGAGCCGACGGCCGGCGCGGCAGCTTCCGACGCGCTCCAGGCCGAGCCGTGGCGTCCCCTCGGCCGCGTCCTCGTCGACCGCGGCGCACTCGCCGAGGCCGAGCTCGAGGAGGCGCTCCTGGTCCAGCGCAAGACCGGACGGCGACTCGGTGAGATCCTCGTCCAGCGCGGCTACGTCACCGCGCAGGCGCTCGTCTCGGCCGTGATCGAGCAGCACGGACTGGAGGAGGAGACCCTGACGAGGTCGGTGGTCGCGGCGCCTCCGCCCGGCCACGAGGAGACGTACCAGGTCGAGGATCACGGCTCCGAGGAGGCGAAGGTCGTCTTCCGGAGCGAGGCCTTCCTCGACGCCGTCGACTTCGCCTTCGAGTACCTCGAGGCCGAGAGCCCCGAGCGGCTGCGCATCTTCCGCATCCTCGGCCGAAAGCGCGAGGAGGTCTGGTCGTACGAGCCGGAGACCGCCGCCGAGAGCGAGAAGCAAGCGGACCTCGTGGACGTCTTCGGCTACGACGTGGTGCGCTGGCGCGGCCCCGACCGCTGAACGCGGCGGCGGCCCGCCGCAGGGCGACGGGCCGCCGGTAGCGCGTCGGATTACGGCGCGTAGACGAACGCGTCCATCTCGTAGCCCGGGTAGTTCGGGTTCGGGCCGCGGATGTCGGTCCAGATCGGATGGGCGGTTCCGGCCGTGGCGGTCATGCCGCTGTAGTCGCCGATGAACTGCCCGCTGAAGAACGCGTCGTTGTTCGGGAACGACGACGCGGTCGAGACCTTCGTCGTCGTCGTGCCCGCGCCGGTTACGTGCGAGACCCACTGGTCGTAGGACTGCGTGCCGACGTTGATCTGGCTGTAGGAGACGAAGACGCCTCCGGAGCCGTCACCGGTGATCGCCGGGAAGAACTGCGACCCGCCGGTGTTCGAGACGATCGTGGCCGCCTGTGTCGGCGTCCACAGGTACGCGCGGCCGACACCGGTGTCGTAGGACGTCCAGGTCACCTCCGGCTGGCCGCCGACCACCGCGAGCGCCGGGAACGAGTTGTCGCGGAAGCTGAAGCCCGGCAGCGGGCTCGGCAGGTCGGCGAACCCGGCGGGGCTGATCGTCTGCGGCGTCCCGAAGACCCCGCCGCTGTAGTGGACGAGCTTGATCGAGCCGGTCGTGGACGTCGGGGTCGCGTACTCCTCCCAGGCGATCCAGAAGCCGCCCGACCCGTCGCCCTGGATCGACGAGCCCTGCGAGTTCGTCGAGCCGGGCACCGACAGGATCGTCGTCGGAGGCACCGAGCTCGCGCCTTGCGGGAAGACCGCGACCTTGATCGGCGAGGCGACGTTCACGCCCGAGCACGAGCCGAACTGCGTCCACGAGAGGAGTACGTTCGAGCCGCTCAGCGCGATCGCCGGCTTGTCCTGGAACTGCTTTCTCGAGTTCGCGGCGATCTGGTAGTACGTCCACGCGCCGGTGGACGGGTTGCGGCGAAGCAGCTCGACGCCGCCGACCGAGCAGTTGTTGAAGTTGAAGAAGATCGACGAGTAGTAGATGACGCCGCTCCCGTCGGCGGCGAGACCGGGATCGCCGGCCCCGTTGTTCGTGTTGTGCGGGAAGACGTCGATCGGGCCGGAATCGTTCCAGGTCTTGCCGTCACCCGAGGTGTAGAAGCCGTTCTGGCCCTGGCCGTTGTACGAGTTGTAGTCGTTGGCCCCGGCGACGTAGCCGCCCTGCGGGTTCGGGGCGATCCACGTCTCGTTCACCGGCCGCCCGGTGCCGTGGCAGTTCGTCTTCCAATTCGTCGCCCCCGGCGTCGCGCACGTGCTCAGCGTCGTGATGGGCGGCGCGCCCGGATCATGGGCCATCTTCTGGACGACGCCGGAGACGTGCGGCCCCCGTGCGATGGGCGTCGGCTCGTCCGCAAGCGCGACCGAGCTCGAGATCACGAGGCCGAGCACCACTGCGCCAAGCGCGAGCGGCGCCCGCATTCCCCACTTCTTCACGATGTACCCCCTCCTTGTCCGTGACCGATTACGGCCGCAGAAGCCCTACTGTTTCACGAAACGGCAACGCGAGTCAACGGTGGAGGCCCGGTCCGGTGACGCGGCGGATCCCGGCTCGCGTGCGGACGAAGACCTGGCGGCTGTAGTAGTCGAAGTACGCGAGGCGGTCGCGCTCGATCCGGCGCGCGTAGCGCAGGACGGCGTCGACGTAGAGGGTCGAGGGGTTGTAGGCGAAGAGGGCACGCCGGTAGCTGCGCGGCGCACCGGCCGCGTGCAGGTAGTTCGCGGCGCCGAGGATCGCGTCGTGCGGGTCGTGGACGTCTCCGCCGAGGCCGTACCGTCGCCATGTCGAGGGGAGGAACTGCATCGGCCCCTGGGCGCCCGCCGTGCTCCTGTTCCGGAGCTTGTTGAAGGCCGACTCGACGAAGTTCACCGCAGCGAGCACCTCCCAGCGCACGTGGAAGCGCCGCTGCGCCTCGCGGTAGTAGCCGAGGAGGCGCGCGGCGCGAAGCGGGCGCCCAACGTGCACCGCCGAGAGCGGAATCGGCCGTGACAGGCGCTGGAGCTCGCGTTGCGCCGTCACCTCGTCGCGCACCGCGTCCGCGGTCGTCGCCGGGAGCCGCGCGATCACTGCGTGTGCGAGCCGGGGCTGCGCCGCGAGCTCGCGCTCGATCCGCTGCTCGTAGAGCACCTCGAGCGTGACGCGTATCGGCGGGCCGGCGGTTCGGCGTCTGATCCACACCCGGATGTCCGCTCGAACGGCGTGGTGCGTTCGATCGAGCGTCTGCGCGAGCGCCGCCGGGCTGCGCGGGAGCCGCGTGTGCAGAGCCGGAGGCGGCGCGGCGATGAGCACAGCGCGACGGTACCGATCAGAGCGCCGCGCGGTGACCGCGCTGGCTCAGCGCAGGTCCTTGTTCGACTCCATGTCGAACCACATCGCGAAGAGCGTGAACTGCGAGCCGAAGATCAGGAGCAGCGCGACGAGCACGACCGTCGCCGCGGTGATCTGGTTTCCGAGCGCCCGTAGGACGATCTCCGTGATCCCGAGCGCGAGGCCCAGCAACCCCATCAAGATTCCAAGGAAGTAGAAGAAGACGAGCGGGTGGAAGTCGCGGATGACGTACTTCTCCTTCATCCGCCAGAAGAAGCCCTTGATCAGGAGCCACGAGATCGTCGGCACGACCCTCCGCAGCCGGATCCCGCTCCGCTCGCCGACGCCGTAGATGGGGCGCGACGGGAAGTCGCGCACGCGCGCGTTCCACACGTTCAGGTGCACGAGCAGGTCGTTCGGGAAGCCGTACCGCTTGTACACGCGGTCGAGATCCAGCAGCCGCAGGATCGGCAGGCCGATCGCCGTGTAGCCGGCCTGCGAGTCGGCGACGTGCCAGTACCCCGACGCGATCTTCGTCAGCAGCGAGAGGATCGCGTTCCCGAGGTAGCGCGTGCGCGGGATGAGCTGCCACGCCTGGCCGGTGAAGAGACGGTTCGCCTTGTGGTAGTCGACCTCGCCGCGCGCGACCGGGAGCGCGAGCGCCTCGAGCTCGTAGGGATCCATCTGGTTGTCGCCGGCCATGACGCACGTGACGTCCATCTGCTCCTCGACGGCGCGCTTGTAGCCGGTGACGATCGCGGCTCCGACGCCCTCGTTCCGCTCGTGGACGATCACCTCGACCTGCGGGTCGCGGAGGGCGCGCGCGGCCTCGGCGGTGCCGTCCGAGGAGGCGTCGTCGACGACGTAGATCCGGTCGACGAACGGCGGGATGCCGGTGATCGTCTCCGCGATCAGCCGCTCCTCGTTGTACGCGGGCACGACGACCGCGACGCGCTTGCCCTCGAGCATCCGCCCGCTGAGGCTACAGGCCCGGGCGGCGGGCGACCCCGGCCACCGGCGCCACCGGAAGACCGATTGCGCGTGAAGCGGTCGCCAGGTTACTTGTCTCCTTCGGGATAGCGCGTGTGCTTCTCGGCACCCCCGAGGCGGCCGTAGGCCACCTTCCAGGCGTATCCAAGTCGGCAGCTCAACGTAATCGCGGAGTTTCGGACTCGTTCGCGGTGGATGTGTCCGCTTCGAAGGCTGACCATCAGCTCGTCAGGGGTTAGGTCGCGCGGGTCTCCGTCCAAGTGGACACCAACAGTGCATCGTCCAATGTCGCTTGGGTGATGCGCGTCAGAGCCAGCGCCTTCCACCACGTCCCAGTGTCGTGCCAGGTCCTGTGCCTTGCGATTCGAGCTAGACATGAACGGCCCTGCATTCGCGGCTTCCACGATGTCGACGAGGCGCTCAGACATGAGAGCATGAATCGTATGCGGATGAAGCCTCTGAGCCTTTCGCAGCCATCGGTAATAAGGGTGCTGAAGGTATACGAGGCCTCCGCGGGCTTTGATCTCCTTGGCTGTGTCGAAAATAGTGCGAAACGGTGTCACATGTTCCTCAAGGAAGAGACCAATTAGTTCGCCATCACGCGTGTCAATCTCTTCACCCATAATGACTTTAAACTCCTCGTTCTCGAACAGGTTCTTGGCCTTGAGGGTGTTGTGGTCTGTGATGCCCAACACGTCGAAAAAGCGCCGCTCGAAGCACCGCTTGTAGTGCGCAAAACGGTTCGAAGCGTCATAGGAGCACGACGAATGGTTGTGGAGGTCGAGGATCACCTCACGGTTCAAGGCCGGCCTCCATTCGCCTGAGTCTGCGGAACTCGTCCCAATCATTCTCAATAACCTCTTTGCGTCTGACTCCGCCAGCTGTGATGTAGAAGAAGACGACGAGATAGGCGATGCTTCCGAGAGCGACGGCCGGTCCCGCAATCCTGAGGTCCTTGATCAGCTTCGTCACCGATAAGAAGAGAAGTACCGCTAGAGAAGAGGTTATGATCAAGACGAACCAATATAGAACATTGTCCCCCGCTAAACGAAAGAATGATCTATCGCCATGCTCATACGGACCTCTGTCGGTGCGCATCCAATTGACTCTCTCGTTGTTTGGAATCGGCCAGTCATAAACAAGCTTCTTGCAGGCGAGGAGATAATCTTTCTTCCAGCCGCGGTAGACATGCTGAGCGAACATGGTGGCGCACCCAGCGAGAACGAGCACGAGATACGCGAGCGCACGCGACCAGCTGTGAAGGACAGGCTCCCACTGGCGCGCCTTGACTCGCTCCGAGACTAGAAACGACAGCGCAAGCGCAGTGGCACTAACACAAGCGATCGAGACCTGCAAATGCTTTTGCTCGGTGGACCGCAGATGATCATTCAACTCACGGAAGAGGTGATAGACGGCCTCGGACGGCTTGGTCTTGTCTTCGGTGTGGGTAGAACTCCCGCTGATATGCCAATCTAAACCCGTCCCGCGGTCGTCTTGCAACTTGGGCCTTCTGGCGCTGACGGCGTTACAGGCCCGGGCGGCGGGCGACGCGGCCCGCGAGCGGCTCCCACAGGAGCGCGGCGGCGATGCCGAGCAGAAGCCCGAGGAAGGCGCCGACGACGGCGGAGTTCCGCTTGCTGCGGGCGGTCGTCTTTGTCCCGACGGCGTGCGTCAGGATGCGGCCGCGCTCGACGGTCTTCGCTTGCGCGAGGAGCGGCTTCGTCGAGAGAAGGTCTTGCGTCACGACCGAGCGGCGCTGCTCGGCGATGCCGATGATCCCGATGGCTGCGAGCTTCTCGGCCCCGCTCAGCTGGCCGAGCAGTGCCTGCTCCTCCGCCACGCGCTTGTCGAGCGACGCGAGCTCCGCCTCGTCGGCCTTCACCTGCGCGGTCAGGGTGGCGATCTTGGGGTTCACGTACTGGTCGGAGATCGTCTGGACGACGATCCGCGCCAGCTCGTTCGCCGCCACCGCCGCCTTGCGTGGCGACGGCGCCTTGACGGTGATCGCGAAGAGCGTGTTCGGTGCGCCCCTCGCCGTCGTACCGCCCGTGGCCGGCGTCGCCGAGACGGTCATCTGGCCCGTCCGGAGGCCGGCGTCGCGAGCGACCCGCTCCCTCGTCGACTGCGCCAGGACGATCTGCCGCACCGCGGTCGCGTTCGTCTGCACGCTCGGCAGGATCCCGCCACCGACCGCGAGCGGTGTCCCGAGGCTGACGACCGCCTGCGCGCGGTACGTGCTCCCGCCGCCGACCGCGATCAGGTAGCCGACGAGCGCCCCGAGCACGAGGCCGAGGAGCGGCAGCCACCAGCGCGCCGCGACCGAGGCCCAGTAGCGGCCGAGGTCGACCTCGTCGTCGGCGAGGTCGGGCGGGGGCGGAGCGGGGCGCCGCGGCGGGGACTCGCGCTGGACGCTCATCCGGCGGCGACTCTAGCCGAGGCCCAGGACCACTGTTCGCGCAACCCGTCCTCGAGCCGGACGCGCGGGGCCCAGCCGAGATCGGCGCCGATGCGCGAGACGTCGGCCGAGGTGCGGCGCACGTCGCCGGGCGCGGGCGGGCCGGCGCGGAGGTCGAGCTTCCGGCCGGAGATGCGCTCGAGCAGCGCGATCGTCTCGCGCATCGTCGCCTCCTCCCCGCCGCCCACGTTGTAGGTCGCGCCCGCCGGCGCATGCTCCATCGCCGCGATCGTCGCCGCGACCGCGTCGGCGACGTACGTGAAGCTCCGCGACTGCGAGCCGTCGCCGTAGAGCTCGAACGGCGTCCCCGCGGTGAGGGCCTCGACGATGCGCTCGAGCGCCATGTCCGGCCGCTGCCGCGGCCCGTAGACGGTGAAGTAGCGGAGCAGGACCGTGTCGCGGCCGAAGCTCGTCGCGTACGCACGCGCGAGGTGCTCCGCGGCCAGCTTCGTGATCCCGTACGGCGAGAGCGGCTGCGGCGCCGTCCACTCCGGGGTCGGGTACGTCTCGGCCTCGCCGTAGACCGAGGAAGACGACGCGAGGACGACGCGTGCGCCGCCGGCCGCCTCCAGCACGCGCTGGGTCGCGAGCACGTTGTGCCGTACGTAGTCGGCGAAGACGGGGCCGAAGCTGCGCACGCCGGGCTGGCCGGCGAGGTGGAAGACGCCGTCCGCCTCCCCGAAGTCGAGCTCGTCCTCGGCCAGGTCGACGCGGGACACGTCGAGGCCGGCCGCGTTCTCCTTCTTCCGCGCCGCGTCGTAGTAGTCGGTGAAGGCGTCGATGCCCCGTACCTCGTGGCCCGCCGCGGCGAGCGCCTCGACGAGGTGCGAGCCGATGAAGCCCGCCGCGCCCGTGACGACGTACCTCACCGCCGCGGCACCATTCCGTAGACCTTCGCGTACCCGACGAGGTAGAGCCGCTTCGAGTCGGCCACGATTGGCGAGTACTTCCCGTCCGGGAAGCTCCAGACCTGGCGGCCCGTGACGGCGTTCAGCGCGTAGGTGCGGCCGGCGAGGGTGGCGAAGTAGACGATGCGGCCGATGATCGTCGGCGAGCCGGAGATCGGCCCGTTTGCGCGGAACTTCCAGCGCACGTCGCCGGTCGCCGCGTCGAAGCAGTAGAAGTTGTGGTCGTACGAGCCGGCGTAGACGCGGCGGTTCCAGACCGCCGGCGAGCTGTAGACGTAGCCGCCCGTCCCGTGCGACCAGCGGAGCTTCCCGCTCGCGGCGCCGAAGGAGTAGACCTTCCCGTCGGTCGAGCCGATGTAGACGCGTCCGTAGCCGACGGCGGGAGTGGAGTAGAAGTTGCCGTGCCCACCGAGCCGTGACTGGGCGGAGGCGCGCCAGATCCGGCGCCCGGTGCGCACGTCGAGGGCGTAGACGTGGCCGTCGTAGGAGCCGACGAAGAGGCGGTTGCCGAGGAGCGCCACAGCGCCCTTCACCTTGCCGCCGGTCTGGAAGCTCCAGCGGATCCGGCCGGTCCGCGCGTTCAGCGCGTAGACCTTCCCACGCCAGTCACCGACGTAGACGCTTCGGTTCGCGACGAGCGGCGAGGATTCCGTGGGACCGATCTTCGTGATCCAGCGCGGCTTGCCGTTCCCGACCTCGAGGGCGACGACCTCGCCGTCCAGGCCGGCGCGCGTCTGGTTGCACTTGCCCCGGTTCATGAAGCTCGCGAAGACGGTGCTCGCGTGCACGGCGGGCGAGGCGGCGGTGCAGCGGTGCCTCGCGAACGTCCAGGCGCGCTTGCCGGTCCGCGTGCTGAGCGCGAAGAGCGTGCCCGGGTTGTTCGAGAAGTAGAGCCGGCCGTAGCCGATCGCGGGCGGGAACTCGAGCAGGCTCGTTCCTCCGGCGACCCAGAGCTTGCGGAAGGGCGGGCGCAGGTGGATGTCCTCGGCCACGCGCTGGCGTGCGTCGTCTCGGCCGTATGTCGGCCAAGGCACGCGCCGGAGCTCGGCCGGCGTCTGCTTCGGCACGGTCTGCGTCGTCACGAACTCGACGCTCGAGGAGCCGTGGATGTTCCGCGACTGGTGGTTCTTGTAGAGCACGTACGCGACCGCCGCGCCGCCGACGAGGACGACGAGGGCGGCGCCGCCGAGAAGGAGGCGCCTCATGCGGCGAGAGGCTAGCGACGCGACCTACCGGAAGAGCTCCCGAACGTCTATCACGGCTCCAGCTACTAGTCTTCGTGCATCACTCCAAGTCTCGAACGGCTGAAGGCTCGGCTTGCGGCTTTCCGCGCCCGACGACGGGCGCGCCGCTTGGAGAAGCTTGAAGAGAGCCTTTCGCGGCACGGACGGGACGAGATGCACGTCGGCTCGCCCGCAGGCGACGGGCCGAGGGTGCACAGTACTGGCGGCTAGCGGCGCTCGTGTGCGTTTCGCTAGCCGTTTCGCCAACCCCTTCCACTAGGGGATCACGCCGAGCGGGACGCGCGTCCGCTTGCCCGCAGAGTTCGCCGCGACGAGCGCCGCCGACCAGCGGCCGGGCGGCAGGCGCAGCGTCGCCCGGCCTGCGAGGCCGCGGCGGCCGAGCCGGAGCGTCACGTGCCGGCCGCTCCGGGCGAGGAAGACGCGTAGGTCGAGCCAGGGCGTCCCCGGGTCGGTCGCGCGCCAGGTCAATCGGCGGCCCGCGGCCGAGGCGGTCACGTCCGGCGCGGTCGTGTCCCAGGCGACCGTGATCGGCGGCAGCGGGAGCGACGCCTTGTTTCCGGCCAGGTCGACCGCGCTCAGGGTCGGCTCGTACGTGCCGGGCGGGAGCGAGCCCGGCGACCAGGCCAGCGTGTTCGAGCCGTGCGGGAGCCAGACGCTCGTCGCGCGTCCGTCGGCGCTCACCGTCACGCGCGAGCGCTTCGAGAGCCAGAAGCGGATCGGCGCGGTGTCCTTCCAGCCGTCGGCCGGGCGCGGGTAGAGCGTCCCCGGTGCGGGGCCGACGCGGAAGGTCGGCGGCTCGGTGCGATACGCCGCGAACTGCGCCGAGACGTCCGCCCAGGGACCCTCCGGGTGACGGATCGCGAGCCTCTTCAGGAGCTGGATGTCGTAGGTGTGGTACTCGAGCGGCGACTCCGCGCCGGCCAGCGAGTAGAGCGACCAGTAGCCGGTGTCGAAACGCGGCAGGAGCCGCGCCGCGCTCGCGAGCATCGAGGCGGCGAGGGTCGAGGCCGAGGCGTCGGCCGTCTCGGCCGCGTAGTCCTCGAGCGAGAGGATCGCCTGGAGCTGGGCGTTCAGGACGACCCCGGGGTCGAAGGAGTAGAGGCGGATCCACGGCCCCTGGGCGAGCTGCCGCACCAGCCCGAGCTGGACGGCGTGGAAGGTCGCGACGGCGTGGGCCTCCAGGGAGGGGTCGCCGGTGAGCGTCGCGGCGCGCGCGAACGCCTGGGCCATCACGGCCTGCGCCATCCCCGAGGTCCAGGGCGGCCGGCCGCCGCCGAAGGCGAAGTAGTACTCGAAGCGAAGCGCGCCGCTCCCGGGGACGCCGCGCGCGGCGAGCGCGAGTGCGAGCTGCTGCGCGCCGTCGATGTCGCCGGCGGCGACCTTCGCGTTCAGCGCACCCGCGTCCGCGAGCGGATGGAGCTGGAAGCCCTGGCCGGGGAAGAAGCGGTAGACGACTCCGTCGGCGTCCGTGATGTCCGTCCTCGCCGCCGGCACGGCGTGGTTGCCGAACCAGCTCGCGTTCGTCCTCAGCATCGAGAACAGCGCGTATGCGCGCGGCGAGGTGTAGGCCTTCCACTGGAGCGCGACGTCGTGCAGCACGGCGCGGAGGTTGCGCTCGCGCCCGCCGCCCAGCTTCCGCACCGTGCCGTACGCGCTCCGGAGGTCGAGGCGGTACTCGCCTGCCTCGTCGGTCGTCAGCGAGCCGTTCGCGACGGCGCGGTCGAGACCGCGGCCGATCAGGACGACGTCGTCGGACGGAGAGGAGCGCGCCGCTCCCGGTGCAAGGAGGACGAGGGCGGCAGCGGCGAGCGCCGCCCGCTTCATCGCCGCGCGCGGCGGGGCTCGACCGCGTAGAGCCGGGAGTACCCGTGCAGGAGGAGCCGGCCGCCGTTCCCGGACACCGGCACATAGTGCCCGTGCGGGAAGCGAAGGAGGACGCGACCCGTCCGCGCGTGGACCCCGACGATCCGGTGCGCGAAGCTTCCGGCGTAGGCGACGCCGTCGACGACCACCGCCGCCCCCGAGATCGCCCCGCCGGCCCCGACCTCCCAGAGAACGTGCCCGCTCGCGGCCGAGACGCAGTAGAAGACGCCGTTGTAGGAGCCGAAGAAGACACGTCCGGCCCAGACGGCCGGCGACGAGTAGACGTACGAGCCGGTGTGGATCGACCACAGGCGCCTGCCGCGCGTCGAGAAAGCGGTCAGGGAGCCCCCGGTCGAGGAGGGCACGAAGACGCGGCCGTGGTCGACCGCGGGCGTGCCGTAGATGCGGCCGTTCACGGAGGCGCTCCAGCGCAGCCGTCCCGTCCGGGCCGAGAGCGCGAGCAGGCGCCCGCCGTAGTCGCCGATGAAGAGCGTGCCGCCCGCGAGCGCCGCGCTCGAGGTGATCTTGTAGCCGGAGCGGTAAACCCAGCGGACGCGGCGGCGGCGCAGGTCGAGCGCGTACACGTTCCCGTTCCAGGAGCCGAAGTAGTCGACGCCGTGGCGGATGATCGGCGACGACTCGACCGGCGAGCCGACGGTGTAGTGCCAGCGCAGCCGGCCGGAGGAGCGGTCGAGCACCCACACGTGGCCGTCCATCCCGTGCGCCACGATCTCGTCACCGAAGACGGCCGGGGAGGCGGCCATCTTCCCGTGCGGTGTCAGGTGCCGCCAGGCGAGCTTGCCGGTCCGCATCGAGATCGCCCGCACCTGGCCGCGCGCGTTGCCGATGTATGCCATGCCGTTCGAGACGACGGCGGGGAACTCGATCAGCGTGCCCATCCCCCGCGACCAGACGGTGCGAAACGGCGGGCGGAGCCTGATGCGCGTCTGCGCCTGCGTCCGCGTCGGCGTCGCGCCGTAGATCGGCCACTGGAGGCGCGGCTGGTAGATCCGGAAGCGCGCGAACGGGCGGCGGCGGAACCAGAGGCGCCGAGTGGCGGGCGCGTAGCCGCGGACGCGCACCGTGACGAGCGAAGCCGTCCGGCGGCGGACGCGCAGGAAGACCTTGCCGCGGCGGTTCGTGACGCCGGCGCTGCGGCCGAGGCGGACGTGCGCGCTGGCGACGGGGCGGCGCAGGTCGCCGTCGACGACGGTGACGAGAACACGGCGGAAGCGCGGCTTCGGCTTCGGGTGCTTCTTGACGGCGCCCGGCCCATGGAGGGCGGGCTTCTCCGTCGTCGGGTGCGTCGAGCCGCAGCCTGCGGCTACGGCTGCAACGACCGCGACGAGGACGATTGCTCTGAGAGTTCCTCGGAGAACGGCTCGAGGGTACCGTCCGGCGCGGCCGTCAGAGCGAGGTGCGAGAGGAAGCGCGTCATCACCACGCCCTCGACGAACTCGCCGACGCGCGGCTCCGGCCGCTCGCCCGCCGCGAGCGCGAGCACGAGCTCGGGGTAGCGTCCGCCGGCCGCGTTCGGGAGCGGGAAGGCGCCGCCGAAGCGCGGGTTCACGTCCGTGATGCGGTGCTTGCCGTCCGGGCCGCGGAAGCACTGGACGGTGGCGACGCCCTTGAGCGGGATCGCCTCGGCCAGGCTCCGAGCCAGGTCGATCAGGGTCCAGTCCTTCACCGTCATGCCCTTGATCGATTCGCCTCCCTTGGACTCGATCATCGTCCGCGGGATCGCGTTCAGGCAGCGCCCTTCGAAGTCGCAGGCGAGGTCGATCGAGAACTCCTTGCCCGGGCAGACCTGCTGCACCATCGACTCGACGGGGGTGCGGGCGAGCTCGAGCTCGAGCGCCTCGCGGTCGTGCGCGCGGTAGATGTGCCGCGAGCCGTAGCCGCGCCGCGCCTTGACGAGCACGGGAAACTCGAGGTCGTCCGGGATCTCGTCCGGAAGGTACGTGGCCGGCGAGTCGAAGCCGAGCTCCTCGAAAAGGCGGTGCGCCGCGTACTTGTCGGCCATCCGGTCGACGATGTCGGCGTCCGGAAGCAGGACGAGCGCCTCGAGCTCGTCGCGAGCCCGGGCGAGCTTCAGCTGGTCCATGTCGGCGAGCGGGACGATCACGTCGACGCCGTGCGCGCGGACGAGGTCGTGGAGGGACGCGATGTAGCCGTCCTCCTCGATCCGGCCGACGAGGGCGTACCGGTCGGCCTTGTAGAGCGTGGGAGCGTAGCGGTCGACGTCGACCGCGAGCGTCGTGGCGCCCGCCTCGCGGAACGCGGCGACGATATCGACGCGCATCCCCGAGCAGGTGAAGAGGACGGTCGGCACGCGTGGGAGCGTATAGATGCGCCCGTGCGTCGCCTCGTCCTGGTGCTTTTGGTGCTCCTCGTCGCCGCGTGGGTCGCCGTGGTCGCGCGCTTCGTGCTCTGGCCGGGGCAGGACTCGCCGCACCGGGCGGACGCGGTCGTCGTGCTGGCGGGCGACCACCTGCGGCTTGGGAAGGCGCTCGAGCTGATGACGCGGCGGGTGGCACCGACGCTCGTCATCTCGGACGGGCTCGCCCCCGGTTGGCGGAAGGCGAACCGGCTCTGCGGCGGCGGGGCTCGCTTTCGCGTGCTCTGCTTCCGCCCTCGTCCGTACAGCACTCGCGGCGAGGCGCGGACGGTGGCGCGGATGGCTGCCGCGCGCGGCTGGCGCTCGGTGCTCGTCGTCACGTCGACCTACCACGTGACGCGGGCGCGGCTGTTGTTCGACCGCTGCGTGGGCGCGCGCGTGTCGGTGACGGGCTCGACCTATCGCCGGAGCCTCATTCCGCTGGAGGTCTTTCTCGAGCCGGCGAAGCTCGGCTATGCCTTGGCTTTGGCCCGGCGCTGCTGATACTGGGAGCATGGGAGGCGCGATCCTGCTGGCTGCGCTGGCCGCCGCCGCGTCGCCGTGTCCCGCCCACCCCGCGACGCAAGGTCAGGTGCGCTCGAGCTTCGTCGGCGACGTCGACGGCGACGGAGCTTCCGATCGAGTCTTCGTCTCGGCGGACGCCGACGTGCGACCTCGCTGCGCGCTCCACCTTGTCGTAGTCCCGCGCCGCGGGCGCCCACTTTTCGCTCGCTTGCGGCCGCCTGCCCTCGATCGACAGGCCGTTCGCAGCTCCGGCTGGCCTCGGGTGGTGGCGCTCGCGAGGATCGACGAGCGGCCCGGCGCCGAGATCGTCTTCACCGATCATGCGGGAGCCTCGATGGCCTTCCTGGGTGTCTACACCGTGCGCTGGCACGCGCTGATGCGCATGCGAGGCGCGGTCTTTCCCGTCTCGCCGGGTCCGTACTTCGGCAGCGTCGACTGCGCCGGCACACTCGTCGTGTCGACGACCGCCGAGCTTCATGGCATGCGGCTGCTCGTCGACCGGCGCTTCTTCCGCGTCGTCGGCCGGGAGTTCCGGCTCGTTCGAACGCAGCGCGTCCGGCTCGGATCTACGCGGCTGGCTTCCAGCCGCCCGTTTCACCTTTGTAGGTCCCGGTGACGAGCGCGAGCGGCGTGCGGAGCAGGATCTTCAGGTCGACCCAGGGCGAGCGGTGCTCGACGTACCAGACGTCGAGCTCGATCCGCTCGTCCCAGGGCAGCTTCGTGCGGCCGTTCACCTGCGCCCAGCCGGTGAGGCCGGGCTTCACGTCGAGGCGGCGGCGCTGGCGCGGCGTGTACTGCTCCACCTGGTAGCGAAGCGTGGGCCGCGGGCCGATGAGGCTCATGTCGCCGCGGACGACGTTCCAGAGCTGCGGCAGCTCGTCGAGCGAGAGGCGGCGGAGGATGCGACCCGTTCGCGTGATCCGAGGGTCGCCACGGTTGACGGCGAAGCCGGCGCCCTGCTTTTCGGCGCCGACCACCATCGTCCGCAGCTTGAGGAGGTCGAAGTCCTCGCCCCGGTGGCCGACGCGCCGCTGCCGGTAGAGCACGGGCCCGCCGTCCTCGAGCTTGATCGCCACCGCCGCGGCCACGAGCACGGGACTCGCGAGCACGAGCCCGAGCGACGCCCCCACGACGTCCGCCGCGCGATTCAGCGGGTCCCCTCCGCCTTGGCCCACACCGCCGGCACGCCGCGGCGCAGGTAGTTCGCCAGCGCGACCACGGTCGCCCACGTCACCAGGGTGTAGTAGCGCGGCAGGCCCGGCCGCGCGGCTGCGGCGGCCGCGAACGCGAGCTGCCCCACAAGTGCGGCCCCGTAGACGCGGCCGCCGCGCGCCGCCAGCACCGCGCTCGACCCGAGGAGCACGAGGTGCAGCAGCCCGCTGCCGTAGCGCAGGTGCCGGTGCGACACGATCTGCACCCGGTACAGCGGATCGAGATCTCGGAGCATCTCCCCCTCTGCGACGATCAGCCAGCAGTGCTCGAACATGCGCACCTTGCGCGCGTACTCGTCCTCGATGTCGCGCGAAGGCTTCTCGAAGGCGACCGCCTCCGGCTCGTAGACCGCCCGCCGGCCGCGCTGCACCATGAGGTACGGGAAGGCGAGATCGTGCCCGAAGCGCGGGTCGACCTCGACGTAGTCCTCGCGCCGAACCGCGTAGACGGAGCCGTTCCCACCGGTGACCGATCCGAGTGCCGACTCCGCCGCGCGCACGGCTAGCTCGTAGCGCCAGTACACGCCCTCCTGGTTCGTGCCGTCGGGCGCCTCCAGCCGGAGCTGGCCGCAGACGTAGGCGACCTCCGGGTCGGCGAAGTTGCGCACGAGCTTGCGCAGAGCCGCCGCGGCCCACACGCAGTTCGCGTCCGAGAAGGCGAGCACCTCGCCGTCGGCCTCCCGCACGGCGAGGTTCTGCGCGGCCACCTTCCCGCCGCGCGGCGCGCGCACCAGGCGCACGCGCGGCTCTCGCGCCGCGACGGCCTCGACGAGCTCGTCCGTGCGGTCGGTCGACGCGTCCGAGGCGACGAGCACCTCGACGAGATCCTCGGGGTAGTCGAGCGCGAGGAGGTTCTCGAGCCGCCGCTCGATCACGTCCTCCTCGTCGTGCGCGGCGACGATCACGCTGACCCGCGGAGTGCCGCCCCCTTTCCGCACCGGTCGCGCCCGCGACCGCGCCGCCAGAGCCGCGGCCGCGGGATACGCCACGTGCGTCCACGCAAGAGCCCCGAGCGAGCTCCAGAAGAGCGTTTTCGCCAACCGCACCCGGGTATAGTCGCTTCCCAGCGCGATGAGGCTCGCGCCGAACCGCCCGCACCTGGGCTGATGGCCTCTACGAACGGCGGAGGTGCGGGATGGACGCGATTCAACTGGCTGCAGCCCTGGGCGCGGTCGTGCTCGTGGCAAGCGTGGTCTCGGTGGAGGCCGGCGTCACCGTGGCGCTCGTCGAGCTCACGCTCGGCGTCGTCGTCGGGAACGTCTTCCACCTGCACTCGCAGGACTGGCTCGACTTCGTCGCGTCGTTCGCGTCGATCGTCCTCACCTTCCTCGCCGGGATGGAGGTCGATCCGGGCTATCTGCGGCGGCGTCTCGAGGCGTCGCTCGCGATCGGCGTCTCGTCCTTCGCGGGCCCGTTCGTCGTCGCGTCGCTCGTCGCGTACCTCGTGCTCGACTGGACGGTGCGCGCGTCACTCATCGCCGGCACGGCGCTCTCGACGACGTCGCTCGCCGTCGTCTACGCGGTGCTCGTCGAGCGCGGGCTCACGGACACCGCGATCGGCAAGCTGCTGATGAGCGCGACCTTCGTCACCGACCTTTGCACGGCCCTCGCGCTCTCGGCGATCTTCATCAAGCCGAACCTCTGGTTCCCGGTCTTTCTCGGGGTCTCGGTCGCGCTCGTCCTCGCGCTGCCGCGGATCGCGCCGTGGTTCTTCGGCCGCTACGGGAACCGCGTCATCGAGCCGGAGATCAAGCTCGTGTTCGCGTCCTTGCTCGTCCTCATGGTGCTCGCTGACGCGTCGAACGGCCACGCCGTCCTGCCGGCCTTCGTGCTCGGGCTCGTCATGAGCCGCCACTACGCCGAGCACCGGGAGGAGCAGAAGCGCCTGCGCGTGGTCGCGTTCGCGTTCCTGACCCCGTTCTTCTTCCTCAAGGGCGGGCTCAACGTCTCGCTCGGGGCCGTCTTCGCGAACCTCGGCGTCCTCGCGATCCTCGTCGCCGCGAAGATGGCGCCCAAGGTCGCGGTCGTCGGCCCGCTCGCGCGCCGGGCAGCGCCGCGGCACGCCGCCTTCGCGACGCTCCTGATGAGCACCGGCCTCACCTTCGGCACGATCTCGTCGCTCTACGGCCTGAACGCCGGGATCATCGACCGGACGCAGTTCTCGCTGCTCGTCACCGTCGTCGTGCTCTCGGCCGTCGTGCCCACAGCGATCGCCGAGCGGTCGTTCCTCCCCGACGCGGACGAGGAGCGCCGCCTCGACCGGCGGCGGAGCTACGCGCAGGTCGAGGAGTACGTGTAGAGGGTGGGGCGGCGGGCCGGTACGGCCGATCCGCCGCCCCCTTGCAACCCGAGGGCTTGCCTAGCCGGTGCCGCCCATCGCGGTCTGCGCCGAGGTGAACGCCGGCCGGCGGCGCCAGTGCGTCCCGTCCGGTGCGACGATCGTCCCGTTCGGGTCCTGCACCTCGAGCCCGTAGTCGGGGTTTGGGCTCGAGTCGGCGAGCATGTTGTAGACGTACATCTGCGGCACCCGCGTGTCCGCGAGCTCGTGCGTGACGATCGAGGCCTGCGTGGCCTCGTCCGGGTTGTTCGGCTTCCACCCGGCCTCGGTGGCGACGATCGGCCGGGACCCGTCCCCGTTCTGCACCATCACGTCGTAGATCGAAGGGGAGATCACCCCGTTGCAGCCGAACGTCTTCCACCACGAGCTCCAGTCCGCCGACACGTAGGGATCCGGATCGCCGTACAGGTGGACGTTCATGCGGTCGAACGGGCGCGCCCCCATCAGGCTCGCGTAGAGGTCCTGCACCCAGGTGACGACCAGGGTGCCGGTCGTGGCCGGGTTGAGGCCGCCGAGCAGGACGATGTTCCGGGAGTCGACGGCCTTGATCGCGTTGTAGCAGGCCTGCAAGTACGGGATGTACTGCGCGGCCGTCCAGCCGTTCGAGTTCTGCTCGTTCATCGCCTCGTAGTAGCGGATGGCGTTGTGATTCTCCTGCGCGGCTTCGCCACAGGCCGTGCCGAAGTCACCGGCGGTGACGCTCGTCGGCACCTTGAGCGTGTCGTAGATGACGAGCTCGGGCTCGAGCCCCGCGGCCTCGGCCTTTGCGATCGCAGCGACCGAGCCGGCGTGAAACGAGTTGCCCGAGGGGAACCAGTCGATGCGGACGAGCTTCGCGCCGACCCGCTTGATCTGATCCATCTCGAAGTCCTCCATCGCGCTCGAGCGTGTGATCGCGTTGAAGCCGGGCGAGATCCCGTAGTGCGGGACGGGCGCGTCGTAGATCGTCGTCGGCGGGGTGGTTCCGCTGGCGTAGAGGCTGTAGGTGGCGACGACGCCGGCGGTCGAGGTGCCGAACGGGTCGCTCGCCCCGTCCGAGTAGGTGTCCGTGTTCGACCGCACCGCCACCCCGGTGCCGTCGTACTTGGGGATGCCGATGTTCGGCGTCGAGCCGATGTACCCCATCCAGACCGGCCCCGCGGAGATGCTCACCGTAGCCGGCAACGGAAAATCGACCCAGTTGCCGGCCTGCTTCTTCACGATGTTGACCTCGTTCGAGACCGCCAGCCGGGCGCCCGGCAAGCCGCCGCTGTCGGCGTATACGACCGCCCGCACGTGCTGCGGTCCCCCGTTCACGTTGCCGCCGCTCACATACCCGGTCAGCTTCGTGATGTTGCACGCCACCGCCGTGTACTGCGTCACCTTCTTCGTGTTCGAGGAGATCGAGCCGTTGAAGGTACCCACAGTCGTCAACCCGAATGAGCACGACGCAGTCGCCGTCGCCGAAACAGCCGGCCTCGCAGACGCTCCTCCGATAGAGACGAGTGCCCCCGCGATCAGGGCAACGGCAGACAAGGTCACGACAGAAAGTCTCACTTCGCCTCCCTCTCGAGGGTCTGGCTGCAGACCCTCTGATCAGCTGGGGCGCTCGCTAGAGCGAACCACTCTAGAGCGCCTCATTCAGATGTCAATCGGGCGGATGGCTCTCTGCACCTTCGTCTGCTCACCGGGGCACGATCGGGTGAGCTCGCGGGAGTCGGCGTACGCTGGGTCCGTCGTGACCGGGAGAGCCGACCTCCGGGCCGTCGCCGGGTTCGTTCCCGACTGCGCCGTCCTCTTCGGGCGCCTCCTCCGCGACCCGCGCGTGCCGCGCCGGAGCAAGATGCTCGTCGCGGCGCTGCTTCCGTACCTCGCTCTGCCGTTCGACCTGATTCCCGACTTCATCCCGGTCGTGGGGCAGCTCGACGACGCGATCCTCGTCGCCTTCGTCCTGCGGCGGGTCGTCCGGCGGACCGCTCCCGAGCTGCTCCGCGAGCTCTGGCCCGGGCCGGAGGCAAGCCTGCAGCTCGTGCTCCGGCTGAGCGGGGCTTGCCCCTGAACCCGTTGCTCTACCATCGGCTCCGCGTGGAAGGCCTGCGCTACTCGTTCGTCGTCCCGATCTACAACGAGGAGGACACGCTCCCGGAGCTGGAGCGGCGGCTCGGCGCCGTCCTCGACGGGCTCGACGGCCCGGCCGAGGTCATCCTCGTCGACGACGGCAGCTCGGACCGGAGCCCGGAGCTCCTGGCGGAGATCAGCCGCCGCGACCCGCGCTTCAAGACGATCCACTTCACGCGCAACTTCGGCCACCAGATGGCGATCACCGCCGGGCTCGACCGCGCCGCGGGCGACGCCGTCGTCGTCATGGACGGCGACCTCCAGGACCCCCCGGAGCTCGCGCAGGAGTTGATCGCCCGCTGGCGCGAGGGGTACGAGGTCGTCTACGCGGTGCGCGAGGACCGGCGCGTCGAGCCTTTCTTCCGCCGCGCCGCGATCGGGCTCTTCTATCGGATCCTGCGCCGCCTGAGCGACGTCGACATCCCGCCGGACGCCGGCGACTTCCGGCTGATCGACCGCCGCGCGCTCGACCAGTTCCGCCTGATGCGCGAGAACAACCGCTACGTGCGCGGCCTCTTCGCGTGGATCGGCTTCCGCCAGATCGGCGTGCCCTACCGGCGCGACGCGCGCTACGCGGGCGAGACGAAGTACCCGCTGCGCAAGCTGGTGAAGCTCGGCACGGACGGCATCCTCGGCTTCTCCAACGTGCCGCTGCGGCTCACGATGGCGCTCGGCTTCCTCGTCTCCGGGACGTCGTTCGTGCTCGGCGTGGTCGCGATCGTCCTGCGCATCTTCGACGTCGGGAGCGTCCCCGGGTGGGCGTCGATCGTCGTCGTCGTCTCGTTCCTCGGCGGCGTGCAGCTGATCGTCACGGGGACGATGGGGCTCTACGTGGCGCGCATCTACGAGGAGGTCAAGGGGCGGCCCTTGTACATCGTCCGCGAGAGCCACGGCTTCGCAGCCGAGGCGTCCGCGGAGCCCGTGGAGCAGACCCTCGCGAACTAAGTCCCACACCGAGTTCGACCGCTACGGGAAGACGTACGAGGCGGCGGTCGACGATGCGATCTCGTTCGCCGGCAAGGAGCACGATTTCTACCTCGAGGCGAAGGCACGACGGCTCCTCGAGCTCACGAAGCGCCACCTCGGGCCGGGCCGCCCGAGCGCGCTCGACGTGGGCTGCGGGCCGGGTCTCTTCGACCGCCATCTCGGCTCGAGCTTCGAGCTCCACGGCGTCGACGTCTCTGCGGCGATGGTCGAGCGCGCGCGGGAGACGAACCCGGAGGCGTCGTACCGTGTCTACGACGGGCGGCGGCTTCCGTACGACGATCGCGAGCTCGACGTCACGTTCGCCGTCTGCGTCCTCCATCACGTCGACCCACCCGACCGGCCCGGTCTCGTGGCGGAGATGGCGCGTGTGACGAGGCCCGGCGGCCTCACGCTCGTCTTCGAGCACAACCCGCTCAACCCGCTCACGCGCCGCGTCGTCCGCGACTGCGCCTTCGACGAGGGCGTCGAGCTGCTCGGCCGCCGCGAGCTCGAGCGGCTCTACCGCGGCGCGGGCCTCGAGCTCCTCGGGACCGAGTACCTGCTCTTCTTCCCGTGGCGCATGGACGCGCTCGAGCGCCGGCTGACGCGGCTTCCCTTCGGAGCGCAATACGTTGTGGTCGGCCGCAAAGCGGCCTAGCTTCACGGCCGCAGTCCTTGTGCTCGGCCTCGTGGGCGCCATCCACGGGCTGATCTACGTGCCCTTCGCCGGGCCCCGCCTCGGCGACTCGCCGGGCTACGAGGCAGCGGCGCACGCGATCCGCCACAGCAGCTACTCGACGCCGCTCCCGGACGTCGACATCACCGGCCTCGGGATCCCCGAAAGCGCCCAGGGCGCACCGGAGCGCCAGAGCTACCGGACTCCCGGCTACCCGCTCCTCCTGGCCGCGGCGGACTACGGCGGGGCGAGGCCGCTCGTGCTGATCGTCGTGCAGGCGCTCCTGACCGGGGCGGCCGTGATCCTCGTCGCGCTGATGGCGCGCCGTCTGTGGTCGGAGCGCGCCGGCCTCCTCGCCGGAGCGCTCGCGGCGATCGATCCCTTCCCGAAGCACTACGTGCCGCGCGTCCTGACCGAGGCGCTCGCAGGCTTTCTCGTCGCGGCGGCGGCGTACACCTTCGTCCGTGCCTGGCAGGACCGGGCTCCTGCGTGGTGGGCGGCGGCCGGCCTCGCGACGGCGGCGCTCACGCTGACGCGGCCGCTCTTCGGGCTCGTCGTCCCGCTCCTCCTCCTCGCGGCGCTCCTCCGGCGCTCCTGGCGCGGCGCGGTGACCTGCGCCGCCGCGTGCGCCCTGCTCCTCGGGCCATGGCTCGCCTGGGAGGGGAACGTGGCGGGAAAGGTCACGCTGAGCAGCTTCGGCGAGGGCTGGAACCTGCTCATCGCCGCCCACGGCGAGGGGCTGCACCGGACCGCGGTCGAGGTCGAGCGCTCGCCCGCCTACCTCCGAGACTTTCGCTCCGTCCACCGCTTCGCGCCTTCGGCGGCGGCTCTTCGCACCGATCCCGAGGCGCACCCGCACTACCTCGCGCGCGCCGACGCCGAGCAGCGGCGGCTCGCCGAGCACCTCTACCGCAAGCGCCTGCGGCACGAGCCGCTCACCGTCCTCGGCGAGATCGTCTACCGCGGGTACTTCCTGTGGATGGCGCACGAGGACTGGGTGCAGCCGCGCGGCTTCGTCTGGCTCCTGCGCGCGGCGGACTGGCTCGTGCTCGCGCTGGCGGCGGCCGGGACGGCGCTCGCCTTCCGGCTCGGGGGCGCCGGCCGCGGGCTCGCGGTCTTCCTCGTCCTCTTCACGCTCGTGAATGCCGTCCACCACGTGGAGGCGCGCTACGCGATGCCCGTCCGCGGCCTCTACGTCGCGTTCGTGGCGCTCGCGCTACTGAGTCTGCTAGGCGCGCTTCGCCGCGAGCCCCGGGAGGCAGAGCGCCGCGATCCAGAAGGTCGAGCTCGCGAGGTTGCCGGGCGAGGTCAGGTACGACTGCGTCAGGCCGAGCACGACGCCGGCCGCCACGACTGACGCACACGCCCGCGCCTCGGCCAACGCCCGTCCGGCCAGCGTCCGCACGGCGCGCGCCGCGACCACCCCGATCGCCCCGAGCAGAGCGAGGAGCGCCGCGAGGCCGACCACGCCCAGCTGGAGGGCGGCGCCGATGTACGAGTTCTCCGGCACCGAGCTGTCGAAGCCGTAGTAGCGATCGACGAAGGCGAACTGCTCCGTCCCGAAGCCGTATCCGGCGACGGGCCGCCGCGCGATCTGGTGCAGCGCGCCGTCCCAGGCGCGCGCCCGGCCGCTCGTGCCGAAGAGCGTGCGCCGGATCGGCGGCGCGCCCTTGCCCGGCCGGCCGAGCTCGTCCTCGAGCGGAACGACGAACTGCGCGTTCGTCTGGACGCGCTGAGGGAAGGTCGCCGGGTGGCCCGTCGCGGACAGCGGCTTCGGGATCTGCGTGATCGCCACGTCCGCCGCGAACACGGCCGCAGCCGCCGCGAGGAGCGCGAGGCGGAGCCGCCACGGCCGGCGGAGCGTCCCGACCCAGACGACGGCGCCCGCGAACGCGGAGATCAGCGCGCCGCGCGAGCCCGAGGCGACGATCGAACCGTCGAAGAGGAGGAGCGTGCCCGCGGCGAGGGCCTTCCGGCTCGTCCAAAGCCAGAGGGCAAGAGGAACGGCGAGCGCGAGGAGCAGCGGAACCGTGTTCGGGTTCTGGCCGATCCCGCGGTAGCGCGCCGGATACTGGACGCTCGCGCTCTGCACCGCCTGCGCGTGCGAGACCCACAGCATGTAGAGGCCGAGCAGCGCGACGATCGCCGCCGCCGCGACGAGCGCCTCGAGAATCCGCCGGATCGCCTCGGGTCGGGCGGCGGTCGCAGCGGCGAGCGCGGATCCCGCGACCGCAAGCAGGAGGAGCGCGCCCGACCGCCGTTCCGTCCACCCGGTCCGGGCCGACCACGCCGAGGAGACGAGCGCGAGCACGACGAAGGCGCCGAGGACTGCGAACGGCGCCGCCACCGGCCGGCGCCGCGGCAGCAGCCAGGTCACGTAGGCCACGGCGACGAGCGCGAGCTCGAAGAGGAGCGGAAAGCGAAACGCCCGGCCGAGGAGGAGGAAGCTGTTGTTGATGCTCGACGCGAACGTCAGGGTGACGACGAGCGCAACGAGGACGAGCTGAATCGTGCGCAGGTAGAGCGCGTCGATCCGCTGCCCCGTCGAGCGGGCTACGACTGCGCCCCCAGCTTGCGGAGCAGGCGGTCGACCTCGGCTCGGTCGACGTGGACGGACGCGTGTGACGGATCCTCCCGCAGGCTCGCGATCCGCGGCGTCCGTCGGCGCCGATCGATCGCCTCGACGACGCGGCCCTGCGCGTCGACGCAGAGCTCGAGCGCCAAGCGGTTGCCGTCGCGCTGGTAGAGCAGGCAGCTGAACTGCGGCAGCAGCCGGAAGGCGTCGAGTGACGGCGAGTCGAGCGGACCGACGAGGCGCCGGATCTCGGCGATCTTGCGGTTCTCCGACGCGGCGTGGCTGGAGCGCTCGTGGCGGCCGACCACGACCAGAGCCGCCAGCCCGACGACCGTCGCGACGGCGACGGCGAGCCGGCGCCTCACGCGCCCGGCCGCCCGACGAGCTCGAGCAGGAGGTCGCGGTAGCGCCCGACGGCAACGCTCCGATCGGCCTCGGCGGTGACGTAGTCGCGCGCGCGCCGGCCCATCTCCTCGAGGTCGAGGTCGCCGTCGTGGGCCCGCCGGATCGCGCGCGCGACGAGCTCCGGGCGGCCCGGCGGCACGACGATCCCGCACCCGACGCGCTCGACGAGCTGCGCGGTCTCGCTCGTCGCGTCGGCCGCCACGATCACCGGCCGGCCGACGGACATGATCCCGTAGAGGCGGCTCGGCACGACGTAGCCCGAGAGGCCGCGGGCCAGCCCGACGACGTGGACGTCGGCGGCGGAGAGCGACCGCGGAAGCACCTCGCGCGGCTGGTAGGGCAGGAAGGAGACCTGCTCCGTCTCGAGCAGCTCCGCGAGCTTCATCAGCTCCTCCCGCCGCGAGCCGTCGCCGACGATCGCGATCGAGAGCCGGTCCAGGTCGCGGAGGAACGTCGCGGCGCGGACGAGCGCGTCGAGGTTCTGCGCGTAGCCGACGTTGCCCGAGTGCATGACGACGAAGCGGCCGGCGAGGCCGTGCTCGCGTGCCCAGTCGTTGTCGCGCGGCTGCGGCGTGAGCGCCGTCGAGTCGACCCAGTTCGGGATGACCCGCAGCCGGTCCGGCGGGGCGCCCTTCCGCTCGAGCCGCTCGCGCATCGTGTCGCCGATCGCCACGATGCGGTCGGCCCGCTCGAGGTAGCCGGCGATCGCCCGCCGGAGCACCTCGACCACGACGCGATTCTCGAGCCGTCCGAGCTCGACGGCGATCTCCGGGAAGACGTCCTGGCTCACGACCACGAGCGGCACCCCGAAGCGGCGGGCGACGACGAGCGCGACGTCCGCGATGATGGGCGGGTCGGTCATGCAGAGGACGACGTCGGGGCGCTCCGCGGCCATGCCCTCGCGGAGCGATTGGGCCAGGTAGGTGACGTAGTTCAGCGCCCGCAGGGAGAGGGCGCTCCGGTCGTACGCGGTCGAGTTGACGCGGACGATCCGGACATCCTCGTGGACGGCGCGGCCGGGCTCGCCGCCGGGGATCGCCACGCGGCCGGTGACGACCGTGACGTCGAACTCCGCCGCCAGAGCCGCGCACAGCTCCGAGAGCAGGTGCGCCGTCGCCTCCACGCCGGGCCAGTAGTACTGGTTGAAGACGAGCAGGCGGGGGCGCGGACCGCCGCCGTTCCGGCTCATCGGTCGCTCGCCGGCCGCGGCGCGAGCGCCAGGCCGAGGAAGGCGCACGTCCACGTCGCGACGGTCGCCGTGTTCCCGACCGAGTAGAGCGACGACTGCACGACGCCGAGCGCGAGGCCGGTGACGAGCACCGCGATGCACGCGGCGGCGACCCGCCCGTCCCGGCGGTCGAGCCGCCGCAGCGCGGTCACCGAGCCGCGGAGGAGCGTCCAGGCGAGGGCGAGGAGGAGCGCGACGCCGACGAGGCCGAGCTGGAGGAACATGCCGACGTACGAGTTCTCCGGCGACCCGCCGAAGAACGAGTAGTAGCGGTCGACGAAGACATGGTCCTCGGTGCCGAAGCCGTAGCCGGCGACCGGGCGCTCCTCGCCCTGGTCGATCGCGCCCTCCCAGGCCTGGCCGCGGCCCGTGGTGGCGAGGAACGTCCGCTTCTGCCCTGCACGGCCGGGCCCGGCCGGAGCGTCGAGCTCGTCCTCGAGCCGCATCCAGCGGTCGGCGTCGTGAGGATTGAGCTTGCAGCGCACGCACGACGTGGGCGAGGCTTCGGTCGCGGCCGGGTTCGGCTGCGGGATCTGGGCCAACCCGACGGCGGCGGCGGTCGCGGCGGCGACCGCGGCGGCGGCGAGCAGCCGCTGCCGGGCGCCGCGCGCATGGACGACGAGCAGGACGAGCGCCCCGAGCGCGGCCGTGAAGAGCGCGCCCCGCGAGCCCGACCCGACGATCGAGCCGACGAGCAGGAGCAGCGCGAGCACGCCGAGGAGGCGCCGGCTGCCCCGGCCGACGACGGCGAGCCAGGTCGCGAGCGGCGTCGCCACCGCGTAGAGCATCACGTCCGTGTTCGGGTTCTGGCCGATCCCGCGGTAGCGGCTCGGGATCGTCGCCGTCGCGCTCTGGAGCGCGTCTCCGCGCGCGACGACGTACACCACGAGGCCGGCGACCGCCACCGCGACGGCGCCGGCGAGGACCGAGACGAGCAGCCGCTCGACCGCACCGGGGCGGCGGCTGCTCCCGAGCCCGAGGGCGGCGGCGGCAAGGAGCGCGAGGCCGATCGAGAACGTGCGCTCGAGCGTCAGCCGCGGGTCGGTCGACCACAGCGTCGATGCCACCGCAACGGCGGCAAAGGCGGCCGCGGCCGCGTGGGCGGGCGTCCGGACGCCGTCCCAGAGCCCGCGCCACCCGGCCTGGCGAACGGCCCAGGCGAGCGCGAGCAGGCAGAGCGTCACCAGGCTCAGCCGCCACAGCGGCGCGGCGACGTGCCGGACGGAGGGAGACCAGTTCGAGCCGAGCGCGACGGCGACGATGGTGGTGGGGATGGCAACCCGGATCGCGCCTTCGAGAGGCAGGCGTCTGAGGGCTCCCACAGCGGCTGCAAGGATACTGAGGGCCTTGACGTACCCCGAGCGCATCGTTCCCGACGAGACGTCCCCAGGGATCGTCGCATTGCACCTGAAGCGCTACGAGTTCGCCCGTCCCTGGTGCGGCGAGCGCACCGTGCTCGACGCCGGCTGCGGCGTCGGCTACGGCACGGCGCACCTCGCCGAGGTCACCGCCTCGGTGGTCGGTGTCGACCGCGACGAGGACGCGATCGCCTACGCGCGGGAGCGCTACGCCCGCCCGAACGTCGAGTTCCGGGTCGGCGACCTGCTCGACCTCGACCTGCCCGCCGCCTTCTTCGACGTCGTGTGCTCGTTCGAGACGATCGAGCACCTGGAGGACGTCGACGCGTTCCTCGCGGAGGTCGTGCGCGTCCTGCGGCCGGACGGCGTCTTCCTCGTCTCCACGCCCCGCGTGGAGGAGACGACCGCGTCGCCCGAGAACCCGTTCCACCGCCTCGAGCTCTCACCGAGCGACTTCGAGGCGCTCCTGCGCCGCTTCTTCGGGGAGGTCGAGCTGTACGGGCAGCGGCGGCTCCAGACGGCGCGCCACCGGCTCATGCAGCGCGTGGACGTGCTCGGGCTGCGCCGGCGGCTGCCCGGTGCGCGGCGCCTCTCCCGCGCGCTCGGCACGGCGCCGACGGCAGAGGTCACTAGCGACGGGATCGTCATCGACCGCGGGGGCCTCGACCGCGCGACCGAGCTCGTCGCCGTCTGCCGCCGATGAGCAGCGGCTTCGCTTGCGATGCCGCTTTCAGGCGGTGCCGGCTTTGCCGGCTCCGCCGTCTGCGCCGCCTGCCTGGAGCGCCGGTCGGCGAGGTGCATGCATGAGGATCGTCCACCTCGTGATCGGCGGCGACGTGGCGGGCGGGCAGCTCGTGGCGCTGCGGCTCGCGCGGGCGGCGCGGGCGCGGGGCGACGAGATCGCCTTCGTCGCGCCGGAACGCGGCCCGTTCACGGAGCTCGCGGCCGGTGAGGGCTTTTCGGTCGAGATCCTGCCGCTGCGGCGGTCGTTCCAGCTCGGCGCCGCGTGGCGGCTCGCCCGGCTCCTCCGCCGGCGCCGCGCAGATCTGCTGCACACGCACACGCTGGCGGCGGCAAACGCGCTCGCCCGGCTCGCCGGTGCGGCGGCGCGCGTCCCGGTCGTCTCGCACCTGCACATCGAGAACCACTTCCGGCCTGCGACGCGCCGGCTCCTCGCGTGGCTCGACAACGTGACGGCGCGGCTCGCCGCCCGGCTCGTCGCCGTCTCCGAGGACACGAAGCGCGCCTACGAGCGGCAGGGCTACCCGCGCGGACGGATCGAGGTCGTCTACAACGGCGTCGACCTCCCGGCGGACGGCGTCTACCGGCGCAACGACCCGGCGCGGATCGGCGAGATCGCGCGGCTCTGCGACGTGAAGGGCCAGCGGGAGTTGCTCCAGGCGCTGGCCCGCCTGCCGGACGCGATGCTCGTCCTCGCCGGCCGCGACCTCGAGCGGGGCGGCGAGTACCAAGACGAGTTGGAGCGCGAGTCGGAGCGGCTGGGTATCCGCGAGCGGGTCGAGTTCGGCTTCCACGAGGACGTGCCGGGGCTGCTGGAGACGCTCGACGTCGTCGCGCTGCCGTCGTGGACGGAGGGACTGCCGCTCGTCCTGCTCGAGGCGATGGCGCGAGGGCGGCCCGTCGTCGCGACTCCGGTCGGCGGCACACCCGAGCTCGTGACGGACGGCGAGACGGGCCTGCTCGTCCCGCCCCGCGACCCGGAGGCGCTCGCCGAGGCGCTGCGGCGGGTGCTCGACGAGCCCGACCTCGCGCGCCGGCTCGGCGAAGCCGCCCGCGCCCGCGTGGCGGAGCGGTTCTCGGCGGCCGAGCAGGAGCGCCGCATGCTCGAGATCTACGACGATGTCGTCTGAGGTCACCGTCGTCGTCCCGACTCTCGGTGAGTCGCCGTACCTCCCGGAGGCGGTCGAGAGCGCGCTCGCCGAGGGGCCGGCAGAGGTAATCGTCGTCGTGAACGGCGGCGGACGAGTCGACCTCGACGGGGTGCGGATCCTGCGGCGGGACGAGCCGGGCCGGTCGCAGGCGCGCAATCTCGGCGTCGAGGCCGCGCGCACGCCGCTCGTCGCGTTCCTCGACGACGACGACGCGGCCCTGCCGGGACGGCTCGAGCGCCAGTGCGCGGCGCTCGACGCAGCCGGGTGGGCGCCGCTCGCCTTCGGCCGCGTGCGCGTCGTCGACGGCGAGGGAGAGCCGCGCGACGACTGGAACCGGCTGCTGGACAGGCGGTTCGCGCGACTCGGACGCGCCGCGAGCTACGAGGACATCCTGGCCGTGCAGGCGCCGATCTACACCTCCGCGACGGTGGTGCGCCGCGAGGCGTTCCTCGCCGTCGGCGGCTTCGACCCGGCCTTCGAGGCGTACGAGGACCTCGACCTGTACCTCCGCCTCGCCCGCCTTGGCGACCTCCTCCCCGTCGACGGCGAGCCGCTGACGACGTACCGCCTGCACGGGTCGAACACACCCTCGTCGCGGCTGTACGAGGGTGCGCTCCGCGTGGCCGAGAAGCACCTCCCGCGAACCCGCGGCCGAGCGCGTCGGCTCCTGCTCGAGCGCCGCGTGGACGCACTCTGGGGGCTCGGCCGGTTCGCCGATGCCCGCCGGGCGGCGCTGCGCGCGCTCCTGGAGGAGCCGCGGCTCCTCCTCCGGCCGCCCTTCGCGAAGCGGCTCGCGGGGGCGCTCGTCCGCGGATGAGGATCGCCCTCCTGACGGAGATCCCGGCGCCGTTCCGGCTGCCGCTCTTCGCCGCGCTCGCCGCCAAGCCCGACGTCGACCTGGCCGTCCTCTTCCTCGCGGAGGACGACCCGCGCCGGAACTACCCGAACTACGAGCGCGGGTTCGAGTGGGAGGTCCTGCGCGGAAAGGACGCCCTCGTCGGCCGGCACTGGCTCGTCGTGAACGTCGGCGTGCTCGGGCGGCTGCGCCGGCTGCGGCCGGACGTCGTCATCGTCGGCGGCTGGAACCAGCCCGCGTTCTGGCAGGCGTGGCTATACGCGCGCGTCGCCCGCGTGCCGCTCGTCGTCTGGGTGGAGTCGACGGCCCGGGACGAGCGCGCCGGTCGAGGGCCTGCGGAGGCCGCGAAGCGGGTGCTCGTCCGCTCGGCCGCCGCGTTCCTCGTGCCGGGCCGGGCGGCGGCCGACTACGTGCGCTCGCTCGGCGCGCACCAGATCGCGGTTGCGCCGAACGCGATCGATCTCGACGTCTTCGGCCGGCGAGGCGAGAACCGCACCGAGCTCCGCGCGAAGCTCGGCCTCGACGGCGTGACGTTCCTCTGCGTCAGCCGGCTCTCACCGGAGAAGGGCGTGGACGTCCTCGTGCGCGCCTTCGACGGCGTGCCGGGCGAGCTCGCGGTCGTCGGCGACGGGCCGGACCGGGAGCGCGTCGTTGCGCTGGCAGGTCCGAGTGTGCGCCTGCTCGGCCGCATCGAGCGCGACGAGCTCGTCGACTGGTACGCGGCCGCGGATGCGTTCGTCATGCCGTCGCGCTCGGAGACGTGGGGCATGTCGATGCAGGAGGCGGCCGCCGCCGGGCTGCCGCTGATCGCGAGCGAGGCGCCCGGGGCAGGCTACGACCTGATCGAGGAGGGCGTGAACGGGTTTCGCGTGCCGGTCGAGGACGTGGAAGCGCTGCGGCGTGCGCTCACGCGCGTCGCAACCGACGAGTCCTTCCGCGAGCGCGCCCGCCCGCGCACCCTGGAGCTCGCCCGCGGCCACACGCCGGAGGCCTGGGCCGACGCGGTTGCGGAGCTGGCGCGCCGTCTCACGGGCTAGGCTGCGCTGTGGCTCAGCCTGAAGCCGGCCGTCTCGGGGGACTTGCGTACCTGCTCTCGGCGGCGGGCGGCACCTCGGGCTCGCGCGCCCGCGACATCGCGATCAAGGCGATCCGCCTCTACCGGCGCGACCGCTGGCGCTACTCGCTGCGGCGCCGCCTTCCGGCAGTCGACCGGGTGCCGCTCGACCGGCCGATCTTCTTCCTCGGCGTCCAGGGCGCCGGGGAGACGATCGTCGGCCGCTGCCTGCGCCGAAACGACGCCGTGGTGAGCATGTCGGGGAACTCGAGCTACTGGACCGGCATCGACGAGCTCGGTGTCGTGCGCAACCGGATGGCGCGGCTGCCGGCCGCGCTCTGGGGCGCCAAGTTCCGTGACGACCTCGAGCATCCGCTCTTCGGCCCGAACCACAACAGCGTCTACGCCAGCGACACGCTCCTGCCGTTCTACCGGCGCACGGCCGAGGACGCCGACGAGGCCGACGGCCGCCGGTACCGGCGCCTGCTGCGCGAGCACCTCGTCGTGTACGCGCGCCGGCCCAGCCGCGCGCGGTTCTTCGACAAGACGCACACGAACACGCTCAAGGTGCCGCTGCTCGCCGCCTACCTCGAGGGCTGCGATCCGTTCTTCGTCCTCGTCGTCAGGAACCCGTACAGCTGGTGCCACCGCGCCGTGCGGCGCAAGCGCCCGTCGTACCGCGCCGTGCTCGCACCCGAGCAGGAGCTTCGGCTCGTGGCCGAGCACTGGGTCAACTCCTACCGGATCGCGCTCGAGGACGCGCAGAGCGTTCCCAACGCGACCACCGTCCGCTTCGAGGACTTCGTCGCCGACCCGGAGGCGGTCGTGCGCGGGCTCTGCGGCTTCCTCGGCCTCGACTTCGACGCCGCGATGGTCCCGCAGCCCGGCCAGCGGTTCCCGTTCGCGACGCTTCCGGACGACCGGAAGTGGCACCCGCTCTTCCCCGATCCGTGGCTCGCGCAGGTCACGGAGAACGAGGCGGAGCTGATTGCGAGCGTCTGCGAGCCGCTCGCGACCGAGCTCGGCTACGAACGACCAGCGACGACGGGCACGACGCTCTCTGCGGTCGCCGAGAAGTAACTTCGGCATCAGCACGCCGGCCCGGCGCGTGCTCCTTCCGACAGCCGTCCTCTTCGCCGCGTTCTCCTTCGCGTACGGCGAGGGCTGGCCCGACGTCTCGCGGCTCGCGCTGGCGCAGGCGGTCGCCTACGACGGGTCGCTCCGCATCGACCGCTTCGCGCGGCAGACCGAGGATCGGGCGGACTTCGGCGGCCACAGCTACTCCGACAAGGCGCCGGGAATCTCGTTCCTCGCGCTCCCGTCGCTCGAGGCGGCGCGCGCGGTCGGCGCCGTCGGGCCGACGGAACGCAAGCTCGGCGTCTGGCGCGACCGGTGGCTCCTCTGGACGCTTCGTGTGCTGACGGGCGGCCTCGCATTCGCGGCCGCGGTCGTGCTCGTCGCCGCGGCGGCGCGACGCGTCGCCCCCGAGACGGCGCCCGTCGTGGCGGTCACCTTCGCGCTGGCGACGATGGCGCTCCCGATGGCAGCCACCGTCTTCAGCCACCTCGCCGCCGGGAGCCTCGCCTTCGGCGCGTTCCTCCTGTGCTGGCGCGGCGGGCCGTGGGCGTGGCTCGCCGCAGGGGCTGCCGCGGGCGCGGCGTTCCTATTTGAGTACCAGGCGGCGATCGCGGCGGCGATCGTCTTCGTCTACCTCGTCGCGCGGACGCGGTCGGCGCGGGCGGCCGCGCTGTACGCCGCCGGGGCCGCGCCGTTCGTCGTCGCCCTCGCCGCCTACAACGCGGAGGCCTTCGGGTCTCCGCTCCACTTCTCGTACCGGTACGAGAGCGCGACCTTTCAGCAGCAGCACACGGGCTTCTTCGGGCTCTCCGTCCCGAGCCTGCACTCGCTCGTGCACACGCTCGCCGGCAAGCGCGGCCTCTTCGTCGTGTCGCCGGTCCTCCTGCTCGCGGTCGCCGGGCTGGTGGTGCTGTGGCGACGCGGCCTGCGCGCCGAGGCCGCCGCGGCCGGCGCGACCGCCGTCGCGTTCGTCGTCTTCGCGGCCGGCTACTTCGATCCCTACGGCGGCCTCTCACCCGGGCCGAGGTACTTCGCGCCTGCGCTGCCGTTCCTCGCGCTCGGCCTGCCCGAGGCATATCGTCGCTGGCCGCTGCCGACCGCCCTGCTCGCAGGCGTCTCCGTCCTCGCGACGCTCTACCAGGCCGGAACCTGGGGCCCGAACTACGACTGGTCGACGATCTGGTGGTGGGCCGGAGCGCCGCGCCTCCTCGGCTTCGCGCTCGTCCTCGCGGCCGTGGCGGCCGCGGCGGCGCTCGTGGCCCCGGACGTGCGCCGTCTGTCGGAACTGCGGGCTAGGCTCGGCCTGTGAAGACCGCGCTCGTCACCGGCTCCAGCGGCCTGATCGGCTCCGAGATGGTCTCGTTCCTCGACGAGCGGGGCTGGCGCGTGCACGGCGTCGACAACAACATGCGGCGCGACTTCTTCGGTGACCACGGCGACACGACGTGGAACCTCGAGCGGTTGCGGCGCGAGAGCCGGCGCTTCGAGCACCACGACCTCGACGTCCGCGACCGCGCGGCGATGGGGCGGATAGTCGAGGAGACGAAGCCCGACCTCGTCGTCCACGCAGCCGCGCAGCCCTCGCACGACCTCGCCGCCCAGCGGCCGTTCGACGACTTCGACGTCAACGCGGTGGGGACGCTGAACCTGCTCGAGGCCGCGCGGTTACACGCCCCCGAGGCGCCGTTCGCCTTCCTCTCGACGAACAAGGTCTACGGCGACGCGCCGAACGAGCTCGAGCTCGTCGAGCTCGAGACCCGCTGGGACTACGCCGACGGGCGCGACGGGATCGACGAGTCGATGCGGATCGACAAGACGATGCACAGCCTCTTCGGCGCCTCCAAGGTCGCCGCCGACGTCCTCGTCCAGGAGTACGGCCGCTACTTCGGGCTGCCGACCGTCTGCTTCCGCGGCGCACCCCTCACCGGCCCGAACCACTCCGCGGCCGAGCTGCACGGCTTCCTCGCATACGTCGCGCGGGCGGCGCGCGAGGGGCTCGTCTACCGGATCTTCGGCTACAAGGGCAAGCAGGTCCGCGACAACATCCATTCCTACGACGTCTGCACGGCGATCATGGCCTTCGCCGAGAGCCCGACGCCGGCGGCGGTCTACAACCTCGGCGGCGGCCGCGCCAACAGCATCTCGGTGATCGAGGCGATCGAGCGGCTCGAGGAGCTCACCGGGCGGCCGATCGAGCGGCGCTACGTCGAGGAGCCGCGTCGCGGCGACCACATCTGCTACATCAGCGACCTCGGTCGCCTCCGGTCGGACTACCCCGACTGGGAGGTGTCCATCTCTCTCGAGGAGATCCTGGCGGAGCTGGCAGCTCAGCCGCGGGCGCGGTCGAAGACGGCGTAGAACTGGTCGTCGGTCAGCGCGGCGGCGTCGATCCCGGAGATCTCGAGGGCCGGTGCGACGTACGGCGTCCCCGAGACGTAGTGGCAGACGAGCTTCACACGCTCCTCCGACTCCGGCTTCAGCTGCTTGTGGTAGCCGCAGGTATCGGCGAGGACGACCGTCCCCGGCTCGCCCTCGAGCACGCGCCACTCGGACTCGGGGACGATGCGGGCCATCTGCTCGTCGCTCGAGCGCCGGTGCTCGTCGTGCTCCGGAACGTCGCGGTGGTCGCCGAGCGGGTGCGTGCGCGGCGCGTACGTGAGCGGGCCGGCCGGCCGCGTCACGTTCGTGAAGTAGACGAAGAGCTTGACGTTCATCACGTCGTCGGCGTCCCGGTGCCAGAGCTGCGTCTGGACCGCCGCGCCCGGGGTCGGCTTCGTCAGCCAGAGCTCCATCGCGCGCAGGTGGCTCCGCATGCGCAGGTAGCCGTTCGCCACCGCGAGGACGTTCGGGTGGAGCGCGATGCGGACGAACGGGTCGTCGGCCGCGTACCGGCCCGTCGCGAGCTTCGTCAGGTAGCTCGCCTTGCTGCCCGCCTCGGCCGCGGACTCCTCGCGCGGCGCCTCGTACAGCCGCTGTGCCCGCTCGGCCGCCTCGTCGAAGAGCGCGCGGTCGCCGACGAGCTCCTCGAAGCGGCCCGTGACGACGCCGTCGCGCGCGAGGCCGTCCACGAAGCGGCGCAGCTCGAGGTCGAGCCCGTCGGGCGAGAACGAGCGACTCCGGTTCCGAAGGCGCCAGTTCGCGCGCACCGCCGCCTCCTCGAGGCGCGGCGCCCGCTTGGCGAGCTCGTTCCGGACCCTGGCTGCGACGCTCACGGCGGGCGAGTCTACCGACCTCTGCGGTTAACCTCGTACGGTGCTCCCGAACCTCCTCGTGATCGGCGCCGCGAAGTGCGGGACGACGAGCCTGCACGAGTATCTGGACGAGCACCCCGAGATCTCGATGTCGGCCGAGAAGGAGCTGAACTTCTTCGTGCCCGAGAAGAGCGGCGGCCGGAGCGTCGAGTGGTACGAGCGCCAGTTCGACGCCCGCGCCCCGGTCCGCGGCGAGTCGTCACCCGCTTACACCGCCCACCCGTTCTACCCGGGCCCGCCTGCGCGGATCCGGGCGCTCGTGCCGGACGTCCGCCTCGTCTACCTCGTCCGCGACCCGATCGAGCGCACCGTCTCGCACTGGTTCCACCGGGCGAGCACGCACGCCGAGATGCCCTCGCTCGAGGACACGCTGGCGTCCGAGCAGGGAGACTGGATCGTCGGCCTCAGCCGTTACTGGCTCCAGCTCGAGCAGTACCTCCCCCACTTCCGGCCCGAGCAGATCCTGGTCGTCGACAGCGACGACCTCCGTGACCGGCGCGACGAGGCGCTCGCCCGGATCTTCCAATTCGTCGGCGTGGACCCCGACTTCCGCTCCGCCGAGTTCGAGCGGGAGCACGTCCCCGTGGCCAGGCCGACGCGACGGACCCGCACCGGCCGCGCCGTCCTCGGCGGCCTGCAACGCTCGCTCGGCGCCACGCGCACCAGCGCCGTCCTCGCCCGGACGCCCACCGTCCTCAAGACACGGTTCCGGCGAACGCTGGACCGCCCGGTCGTCACCGAGGCGATCCGCGCGCGGCTCGAGCGCGAGCTGCGCGCCGACGTGGAGCAGCTGAGGGCGCACACCGGCCAGGCGTTCGACGGCTGGAGCATCTGAGCCTGCGCGTCGCGACGGTCTTCGCGGGAGCTCCGAACCCCTTCCAGGCCGGCGGGCCGCTGACGCACTGGGCGCTGGTCGGCCGGCTCGTCGGGACCGGGCACGACGTCCTCTTCTGCTCGCTCCCGTGGGAGGGCGACCGGGACCGTGCCGGAAGGCTGGAGGCCTTGCGCGAGCTCGGCGTCAGGATCGCCGCGCTGCCGCCGCACGCCGAGCGCCCCGCCCAGGATGGGCGCTGGCGCGCCCGCCTCGACTATGCGCGGGCGCTGGCCTGGCCCGACGACGAGACGCTCTTCCCGTCGACGAGGTACGAGGCTGCGCTGCACGAGGCGCTCGCGTCGGAGCGGCCGGACGCCGTGGTCGCGCACGGGACGCCGGCGGTGACGGCGAGCTACCGCGCGCCCTACCCGAAGCTCGCGCTGGCGAGCGACCCGCCCGGGCTTTCCCGTCGCCTGCGGACGCGGTACGAGCCGACGTTTCCGTGGCGGCTCGGTCGCGACGAGCTCCTCTATCGCGTCGGCGCCGCCTCGTACGGACGACGAGCCGACCGGCGGATCCTCGCCATCCTGCGGCGCTACGACTCCGTCGCGGTGTTCGCCGCCCATCACGCCGAATGGGCCGCGCGCCACGGCGTGAACGCGTGGTATGCAAGCTCCCCGATCACGGATGGAGCGGGTCCCGACTGGCGCGAGCGCCGTTTCGCGCAGCCGCCGAACGAGCGGCCGCGGATCCTGATGATCGGGCACCTGCGCGGGATCTCGACGATCTCCGGCCTCCACGTGCTCGTCCGAGACGTCCTGCCGCGACTCGACCAGGAGCTCGGCCCCCGCGGGTTCGAGCTGCACGTCGTGGGCGACTACGAGCCGCCGGAGTCACTGCGGCGCGCGCTCTCCCATCCGGCCGTTCGCCTCCGCGGCCATGTCGAGCCGCCGGACGAGGAGTTCCTGCGCGCCGACGTCCTGCTCGTGACGACGCCTGTCCCGACCGGCCCCCGCATCCGGATCCTGACCGGGATGTCGTTCGGGTGCTGCGTCGTCGCACACGAGGCGAACCGGCTCGGCATTCCCGCGCTCGTCCACGACGAGAACGTCCTCCTGGGTGAGAGCAGCCGGCTCGCCGAGCTGACGATCCGAGCGGCCCGCGACCCCGCGCTCCGGGCCCGGCTCGGCGAGGCCGGTCGCCGGCTCTACGAGTCTCGCTTCACCCCGGAGCGGGCCGGAACCCGTCTCGTCGAAGAGCTCGAGCGGATCGCCGGCTCGGTTCCCGTGCCCGTGCGGTGACGACGCCGCGGCTCCGCGTCAGCTGGCTCCTCTACGGCGACCGGACGCTCGCATCGAGCCGCCTCCAGGGCTACCTCGTCCACGACGAGCTTCGCCGGCGCAGAATCGAGTCCGAGCTCCTCCTCGCACCGCCGTTTCCCGTCAAGGACGTGCCCTGGCCGGCCGAGCTGGACGAGCCCCTCGCCCGTGCGCTCGCCGACCGAGTCGTCGTGTTCCAGAAGCTGGGCGGCCCGCGGAGCGAGGACTTTCGCCGGGCGCTCCACCGGGCCGGCGCCGCCACGGTGTACGTCCATTCCGACCTGGAGCCCGAGAACGAGCTGCCGCTCGAGTGCGACGTCGTCGTCTGCTCGTCGCGCTGGCTCGGAGCGTGGTACGGGGAGCGCGGCGCCCGCCACGCCGTCGTGATCCCCGATCCGGCGGAGGCCTGGCGGGAGCCTGCTCGGATCGACGGCGAGCCGCGCCGGCCGGGTTCGCTCCGCGTCGCCTGGGTCGGCTACCGCAAGAGCTGGGAGACCGTCCCCCCGCTCCGCGAGGTGCTCCGGCGCCCGGGCCTCGAAGAGCTCGAGCTCGTCACCGTTTCCAACCATCCCGAAGCCGACGTGCCGTGGAGCCTCGAGAGCGCGCTCCACGCGGTCGAAAGCTGCGACGTCGGCGCCGTGCCGACGCGGCGCGACGAGAGCGCGCTCGCAAAGTCGTCGAACCGGGTCGTCTCCTTCATGGCCCTCGGCCTGCCGGTCGTGGCCGACCGCATCGACGCCTACGAGGAGCTGATCGTCGACGGGGAGACGGGCTTCCTCTGCAACGGTCCGGAGGACTGGGAACGCGCGCTGCTCGCACTCCGCTCGCCCGACCTCCGCGCCGAGATCGCTCGTCGGGCGAGAGAGCGGGTCGACCCCGAGTTCCGGTTGGAGACCGTCGTCGGCCGTTGGCTCGACGTCTTGCGCCCCCTCGCGCGGGACGGCGCGCCGGCTCCGCGCGACCCGCGTCTCGCGGCTTCGGTGCGCATGCACGCCGCCGCCGCCTACGCGCGTGAGGCGCTGGCGCGCTCGCTCCCGCTCAGGGAGGTGACGGCACAGGCGGGAGCTGCGCTCGCCGCCGCCGGCCGGGCGGGAGAACGACGCGCCGGAGCCGCGTTCGCCGCGGAGATCGGACCGTCGCTCGCGCGCCGTGCGGCCGCAGCGGCACGACGGCGGCTCTAGTGCTGAAGATCGCCCCAGAAGGCGAGCAGCTCGGCCTCCTCGCGCTCCGGGGGATACCTCTCGCGGACGAAGGCGGCCGCGGCGGCGGCGGTCTCGTCGAGCTCGGCGGGCTCCCGCCGCAGCACCTGCTCCGCGGTCTCGACGAACGCGCGGATGTCGCCGACGTCGATCGGGTAGGCGTGCTCGGGGCGCAGGTACTCGCGGCCGCCCATGCCGTGGTAGCCGACGACGACGGCTCCGGCGAGCATGGCCTCCGCCGGCGGCAGCGGGCAGCCCTCCGGATGGCCGAAGCTGAGAAACACGCTCGAGTCCCGCAGCACGTTCGAGACCTCGGCTTCGCCCATCCCGTCGATCGCGACGACATCCCAGGCGTCGAGCACGCCCCGGAGGCGCAGCATGAGCAGGACCTGGGCGGCGTCGTGCGCGTTCTTCCGCGGCATGTAGGCGACCTGCCTCCGGCCGCTCCGCGCGAACGGGAACGTCTGCGGATCGTAGGAGTAGTGAAGGCGCACGATGCGGGCCTCCGGGAAGGCGAGCCGGAGGTACCGCTCGTTGTCCTCGGAGATGGCGACGACGGCGCGGACGTCGGGATGGACGTACGGCGCTCGCCCCGGCTCGAGGTCGAGCGGATAGCCGTGGAAGGTCCGGTAGGCGTTTTGGTTGAAGATCACCTTGGGCACACCCGGTGCGACCTCGGCGAGGCCGGGCCCGAAGCCCTCGGGCACGACGAGGATGTCGTCCTCGGAAAAGTCGATCTCCGGCGGGCGCGTCAGGTGAAGACGCTCGCGCTGCGCCGGAGCCGTCGCCGACCCGAGCCGTCGCCGCAGTCGGTCGCGAAGCGGCGGCGCCGAGGCGTTCTCGCTCGTCCAGTAGCGGATCGGCGTCTGGTTCGGGAACCACGTGCACCGAAACGGCGGTCGCTCGTGGAGGACGTACGCCTCGATCCCGTTGCGGACGAGCAGGTCGACGTGGCGGTAGATCACCTTGATCCCACCCGCCGGCGCGGCGCGATCGGTGCAGGCGTAGTAGACGGCCACCGTTACAGTCTCGCCGAGGTGCGGGCGGCGTTCGTCATCGGCGGCATCCCGTCGCTCGGTCACTCCGGCAGCACGCTCGCCTCCTGGACGATCATCGAGGCGCTCCTCCAGGCCGGCCACGACGTCACCGCCGTGCTCTGTCCCGCCGGTTACCTCCTCGACGAGACGGTGCCCGCGCGGCTCGAGGCCCTCGAGCGGCTCGGCGCCGACGTTCGCCTCGTCGAGGTGCCGGCCGTCCCGGAGCCCTCCTCGCGGTGGCGCGCGCGAGCGCACTTCGCACGCGCGCTCGTGGCCCCAGGCGACGCCGACCTCTTCCCGGCGGTGCTCGCCGCCGACGGCGTGCAGGCGGCGATCGGCGACGCAGACGTCGGCATGGCGTTCGGGATCGAGGCGATCACGGCGACCGCTCGTCTGGACGGCCCGCCGTTCCTCGCCGTGCTCTCGCATCCGCCCGGCGTCCCGCGCCGCCTGCGTTTCCGCTATGACCCGAGCGGGCGTTCGCTCGTCACGCGGGCGAGCGAGCTCTCGTTCCTCGCCAACGCCGACCGGAGGACCGCGAAGCTCCTCCGCGGCTTCGCCGGCGTGGGAATCTTCAGCGGCCACCACGCAGCCTGGGCTCGCCGGCACGGAGTCCCGGCCTGGTACGCCCACTATCCGATGCCGGATCTCGCGGGGCCGCAGTGGCGGGAGCGGCGCGCGGCGGCCCAGGCCGATGCCGCCCCCCGGATCCTCATGATCGGCCACCTGCGCGGGATCGGCACGATCTCCGGCCTGCACCTGTTCGTGCCCGAGATCCTGCCCCTCCTGACGAGGGAGCTCGGCCGGGACGGCTTCGAGGTGCACGTCGTCGGCGGTCAGGATCCGCCCGCCGCCTTCGCCGAGGGTCTCCGGCACCCGGCCGTGCGTCTGCGCGGGCAGATCGAGCGTCCGGAGGCGGAGTTCTTCGCCGCGCACGTCCTCCTCGCGCCGAACCCGACGACGACCGGCGCGAGCGCCCGGATCCTGAGCGGCCTCACGTTCGGAAGCTGCATCGTCGCGCACACCGACAGCCTGGTCGGCATCCCCGAGCTCCGGCACGGTGTGAACAGCCTGCTGGCGAGCGACGGGGCCGGCCTCGCGCGCGATACGATCGCCGCCCTCCGGGACGGCCGGCTGCGCGATCGGCTCGGAGACGAGGCGCGCCGGCTCTATGAATCGGCCTTCAGCCCGCCGGTCGCCGCCGGTCGCCTCGTGCAGGAGCTCGAGCGCATCTCCCGGTCGACGCTCACGACGCGATCCCCAACCTGACCAACCGGCGCGCCCGTAGCCGGCGCACGACCCCGAGCGGCAGCAGGCTCTTCCCGAGCAGTGCGGCGAAGCGGCGCGAGACGACCGCGGGATGCGCGAGCAGGGCGCGGAGGAGCTGGCGGCGAGCCCGCCGCAGGTCGAGCGCCGCGTAGTAGTTCATGCCGGAGCGAAGCAGCATCGCGGCACGTGCGCGTCTGGTGTGCCGCCGGAGCTCGGAAGGCCACTCCGGCGCGCGCAGCACGACGTCGGCGAACCGCCCGGCGTCGCGCGCCTTTCGCACCGTTCCGGCCACCGACAGGGAACCGGGATGCAGGCGGACGGTCGCAAGCGGCTCGCCGATCCGGCCCACGCGTCCGTGGACGGAGAGCCGGAGGAAGAGCTCCAGGTCGAGGTAGTAGTCGGAGCCTTCGTCGAACGGCCCGGCCTTCTCCCAGGCGCCCCGCGTCCAGAGCGCAGCCGGCTGGACGACCGGGTTCTTCGCGGTTCGCAGCACCCAGGCCGTGTCCCAGTCCCGCGCGTGGGCGTAGCCGATCCGCTCCGACCGCTCGTTCGTGTAGAAGCCCTCGCCGTAGGCGAGGACGAGCCCCGGATCCTCCTCGAAGGCCTCGACGAGGCGCCCGATCGCGCCGGGCAGGAGCGTGTCGTCACCGCTCAGGAAGCCGAGGTACTCGCCGCTCGTCCGCTCGAAGCCACGGTTCAGTGCCGCCGACTGCCCGGCGTTCTCCTGACAGGCCCACCACGCGAGCCGGTCGGCATACCGGGCGACGATCTCCGGGCTCTCGTCGGTCGAGCCGTCGTCGACGATCACGTACTCGAGCGCCGGGTAATCCTGCTCGAGCACCGAGCGGATCGACTCCTCGAGGAACTGCGCCTGGTTGTACGACGGCGTGACGATGGAGACGAGCGGTGGCACCCCTACGGGGATGATAGGAGGCGACGATGGCTCCGCTCCCGTCCGTCGCGCTCGTGATCCCGAGCTACAACGGCAGCCGCTTCCTGCCCGAGTGCCTCGACTCGGTCGCGGCCCTCGACTACCCGCGCGACCTCCTCGAGACGATCGTCGTCGACAACGGCTCCACGGACGGCACCGCCGAGCTGCTCGCGACGAGGTACCCGTGGGTCCGCGTCGTGCGCCGGAGCGAGAACCTCGGCTTCGCCGAGGCCGTGAACGTGGGGGCGGAGGCCTCGAGCGCCGAGTGCCTCGCGCTCGCGAACAACGACATGCGCCTCGACCCGGCCTGGCTCCGCGAGCTCGTGGCGGCCTACGCGCCGGACGAGGGCTACAGCTGCGTCGGCGGGCTCATCCTCAGCGTCGACGGCGAGCGGGTGGACTTCGCCGAGGGGTTCGTCACCTTCCACGGGATTGCCGGCCAGATCGGCCAAGGGCAGCCCGTCGAGGACATCTCGCTCGTCGACCAGCGGGAGCTCCTGTTCGCGTGCGGCGGGTCGCTGCTCGTCGACCGGGCGCTCTTCCGCGAGCTCGGGGGCTTCGATCCCGCCTTCTTCGCCTACTTCGAGGACGTCGACCTCGGCTGGCGGCTCTGGCTCGCCGGCCATAAGGTGCGTCTTGCCGCGCGCGCCCGCAGCTTCCACCACCGCCACGGCACCGGGCTCATGGTGCCGCGGCACCAGCGGGTGGTCCTCCAGGAGCGGAACGCGCTCCTCATGCTGCTGAAGAACGTCGCCGAGCGCGACCTGTACCGGCTGCTCGCCGCCGCACTCTGCCTCGTCTCCGAGCGCGCCCGCCTCTCCACCCTGACCGATCCGAAGGAGTTCGAGTTCGGCGTCCCGGTCTCCGGCACCAAACGCGAGGTGCCGCTGAAGGCGCTTGCGCACCTCTACGGCGTCGCCGGCTTCATCGCGGGCCTCGAGGACGCGCTCGCGAAGCGCGAGCGGGTTCAGGCGCTCCGGCGCCGGAGCGACGACGAGATCTTCGCCCTCTTCCGGCGGCCGTTCCGTCCGATCTACGCCGAGGCGTCCTATCTGGAGAGCTCGGCCGCGCTGGCCCGCGCCTTCGGCATCCTCGACCGCTTCCCCGACCGGCGGCTGACCCGGCTCCTCCACGTCGGCGCCGGCCGGCGCGATCCCGGCTTCGTCCGTGCCGTCGCGGCCGTCGTGCCGGTCGTCCAGGCCGCCGAGGGGCCGGTGGAGGAGCTCGTCCGCGAGTGCGACGCGGTGCTCGTCGAGGCAGACGCACCCGCGGCCGCAGAGGCGGCCCGGCTCGCGCAGGGCGTGCGGCCGCTCGTGGTCGACCTCGTCGACCGCCTCCCTCCCGAAGGGCTCGAGCTCGCGCGCCAGGCCGACCTGCTGCTGTGCGAGACCGGGGAGACCCGTGACGCCTGGAGCGCCGCAGGTCTCTCCGTCCACGTCGTTCCTGGCGACGATCCGGACGACCCGCTCCGCCCGCTGCGGCTCCTCGTCGAGGAGCCGCGCCGGCTCGGCTTCCAGCCGGCGACGACGGAAGACCTCCAGGTGCTCGCCTCGGTCCGGCGCTCGCCGCCGGAGGTGCAAGCGAGCCCCGGGCTCGCGCGGGCGGTCGCAAGGCGCCTGCCGCAGCCGCTCCGGCGACGGCTTGCCCGCGTTCTAGGTAGATCCCAGCGTCAGCTCGGGTGAGGCTTCGTGCGCGGGCGCGATCTCGCTCCACTGCGAGGGAAGGCGGACGACGCCGGTCCACGCCGTCGCGTAGCGCACGTTCTCCTCCGGGTGACCGGCGGCGATCCGAAAGTCGAGCGCGGCAGGGACGATGTCCTGGAGATCGGCCCCTCGCGCGACGAGCTCCACGTGGTAGCGGCCGGGCGAGAGCGGGTTCTCCGGGAACTCGCACGTCGCCTCGTAGCGGCCGGGCTCGATCGCCTCCTCGCGCTGGCCGGAGAAGCTCGAGAACACCCGCAGGCCGTCCCTCGTCTTGATCCGCAGGTAGAGCTCGAGGAACCGCAGCGGGCGCTCGACCCGAAACCCGAGCCGAAACCGGAGCGGCGTCCGCTCCGGCAGCGTGGCCAGCGGCTCTCCCGCCTCCGACACCAGCGAGAGCCACTCGAACCGCACCTGCTTCGCCGTCGCCTTGGTGACGTCGCGACGATGCCGGTCGTCGGTGAGGTCGACGACGCCCTCCGCCGCCTCCGCGACCCCCGCCGTGGCCAGGTAGCCCGAGACGACCTCGTCGGTCGGCCCGTGCGCGAGGATGCAGCCGTGGTCGAGCCAGAGCGCGGTGCGCGTGAGCGCGCGCACCGCGGCCATGTTGTGGCTGACGAAGAGGACCGTGCGGCCACCGCTCCGCGCCTCGTCCATCTTCCCCAGGCACTTGCGCTGGAAGGACGCGTCACCGACGGCCAGCACCTCGTCGACGATCAGGATGTCCGGCTCGAGGTGCGCGGCGACCGCGAAGGCGAGCCGGACGTGCATGCCGCTCGAGTACCGCTTCACCGGGGTGTCGATGAAGCGCTCGATCTCTGCGAAGGCGACGATCTCGTCGAACTTGCGCCGGATCTCGCGCCGAGACATGCCGAGGATGGCGCCGTTCAGGTAGACGTTGTCGCGGCCGGTCAGCTCGGGGTGGAAGCCCGTGCCGACCTCGAGTAGGGAGCCGACGGTGCCCGTGATTCGCACTTCGCCGCGAGTGGGCGCCGTGATCCGCGACAGGATCTTGAGCAGCGTCGTCTTGCCGGCGCCGTTGCGGCCGATCACGCCGACCGCCTCGCCGCGCCGGACGTCGAAGCTGACGTCGTCGAGCGCCCAGATCCGCTCGCGGCGCACGCGCGCACGCCTGTCCCGTCCGAGCGCACGGCGCGCCAGGGCCTCGACCTCGTCCCGCAGTGTCCGGAAGGCGACGCTCTCGCCGATCGTGTACTGCTTCGAGAGCCCGCGGACCGAGACTGCGAGGTCAGATGACATCGGCGAAGCCCCGTTCGGTTCGAGCGAAGTAGATCGCTCCCCCGACCACCAGCGCGAGCGCCGCCCCGATCGAGACGAGCAGCGAGCCGGTGCGGGGCGCCTCGACGTCCAGGAGGCACCAGCGGAACCCGTCGATCACGCCTGTCATCGGGTTGAGGCTGTACAGCGTCCGATAGGTGCCGTGGACGAGGCTGGAGGGATAGGCGACCGGGCTCGCGTAGAGCCAGATCTGCATCACGAACGGCACGACGTAGCGGATGTCGCGGTACTTCACGTTCAGCGCCGAGAGCGCGAGCCCCGCGCCGAGCGCGGTCAGGAACGCGAGGAGGACGAAGAACGGCAGCAGCACGAGCTGCGGTCCGGGAGCGACGCCGTACCAGGCCATCGCGCCGACCACGAGCAGGAGTGCGAGCACCAGGTCGACGAGCCCGGCGAGGAGCGGCGAGATCGCCACCGCCAGGCGCGGGAAGTAGACCTTCGTGATCAGCGGCGCGTTCGAGACCAGGCTGTTGGAGGTGAGGTTGACGCTGTTCGTGAAGTAGAACCAGAGGGCGAGACCGGTGAGCACGAACACCGGGTACGGGACGGGAGCGTCGATCTTCCCGAAGCGGTTGAAGACGATCGTGAAGACGACCATCGTCATGAACGGCTGCACGAGCGCCCACAGCGCGCCGAGGACCGTCTGCTTGTAGCGAACCTTGACGTCGCGCCACGTGAGGAAGAAGAGGAGCTCCCGGAAGCGCCACAGCTCGCCGACGCCGATGCCCGCCCAGCCCGACGGCGGGCGCAGGACAATCGTCTGCTCGTGGCGGCGGTCGAGCTCGGTCGCGGGCGCGGTCACGGCGGAAAACTCTAGCCTCGGGTCGTTCGGGATCTGTTCACACGCGAAGCCAGAAGGACTCGTCCTCCTGGAGCTCGGCGTAGATCCGGTCGGACAGCTCCCTGTTTCGGCGCAGCGTCTTCCGTTCCCGCCTCACGACCGGGCGCTTGTCGACCCAGTACCACTTGCCGGCCCGGAGGCGCCACGCCAGGCGCTCGCGTGCCGACGCGCCCGGCGGCGGGTCGGGCGGCGGCTGGGGGACGCGGCCGATCGCCTCCCGGTCGCGCCGGCAGAGCCCGCCGCGGAAGCCGGCGCCGTGGTGGTAGACGAGGTCGTCGTAGACCGCGAACCACAGGGGGTGGAGGTTGCGCCGGTTCGTGCGTAGCAGCGGGTACCACTCGACTTCGTGCCGGCGCAGGATCCCGAGCAGGTTCCCGCCCGCGTCGGTGACCTCTTTGCCGGCCGCGTTCGGCCACGTGTAGCCGGGATTCCAGTCGCCGCCGAGCTCCTGCCAGAAGCCGACGGTGGTGGCGCAGAACGAGGGGTGGGGCTGCTCGTCGTCGAGGTTCTCGTCGCGGCGGACGGCGGCCAAGCGGTAGCGCGCGAGCTTCGCGGCGAGGAACGGCGCGAGCGGCGCGATCGGGAAGGCGTCGCCGTCGAGGAAGAGGAGGACGTCGTCGGGCGCCGCCTCGGCCGCGATCGTCGCCGCGAGGGCGTTCAGCTTCTCCGTGTGGCTGTAAATCGGGTTCTCGAAGGTCTTCGTCGCAGCCAGGTCGGCAGCGTGGTGGAACCTGGCCGCGTACCCGCGGTCGATGCCTTCGAGGTCGGCGTAGACGAGGTACGGCTCCGACACGTGGCGGGCGAGGTAGCGGAGCTGGACGTCGATCCAGCGCGGGTCGCGCCAGTGGACGGTCGCGACCCGGATCAAGCGCGTTTGACGCCGAGCGCGTGCAGCTTGTACCCCAGGTGCAGCTCGTCGAGGCGCGGCTCGAGCGTCGCCAGGATCTCGCCCGGAACCGCCTCTGCGAGCTCGGCGTTCGAGTACGGCTCCTCGTAGGCGAGATGCTCCGCGACGGGTGCGAACGACGAGACCTTCGTCGACACGTACGGCGTGTCGAACCCCGACCGGTCGAGGCAGTCGCGGAGCGTCGAAGGCGAGAAGTAGACGAGGTGGTTGCGGCCGTCGAAGGTGCGGGCGCGCTCGTGGAGGAGGCGGCAGGCGAGACTCTCGACGTTCGGCACGACGACGTACACGGCGCCGCCGGGGCGCAGCACGCGGGCCACGTCGCCGAGCATCCGGCGGGGCTCGTTCGTGTGCTCGAGGACGGAGAGGAGCCCGACGGCGTCGAAGCTCTCGTCCGCGAGGCCGGCCTCGTCGAGCGGCACGTCGAGCACCTCGAGCCCGTACCGCTCGCGGGCGTAGGCGAGCGCGCGCGGCGCGAACTCGATCCCGACGCCGGCCCAACCGCGCTCCCGCGCGAGGTCGAGGAAGAGTCCGATCGAGCAGCCGACGTCGAGGAGGCTTCCTTCACCCCGGTAGGGCTCGAGCAGGTCGAGGACCTCGGCGAACTTCTGGCGGTCGAGCGCGAGCTGCCGCTCCGAGGTGAGGACGTCGAACCAGAGGTCGTTCGTCTCCGCCGTCCGGTACTCCGAGAGCACGACGTCCTCGCGCACCTGCGGATTGACGTAGACGAGCCGGCAGTCGGCGCAGCGGACGAAGGTGAAGCCCTGCTTCTCGAAGAGCGGCCGGTGGCTCGACCCGCCGCAGAGCGGGCAGGCGATCGTCTGCGCCAGGTCCTCCGCGAGGCGCCCCGTGCCGGGGTCGAGGAGCGCTGCGAGCTCGGCGTCGCGGGCCGCGAAGTAGCGGTCGCGCCCGGTCTCCTGGTCGATGCTCACGGCTTCCTCGTCACCCCCATCGTCCCGATGTGCCGGAACGGTACGCGGTGGACCTGCGTGAAGAGCCAGAACGCCGGGTTCCAGAAGACGTCGTCGCTGATGAGGACACCGCCGCTGCGCAGGCGGCGCCAGGCGAGGCGGAACTCGAAGAGCATGTGCCGCGTCGTGTGCAGCGAGTCGTGGAAGAAGAGGTCGACGGTCTCGCGCTCGAGGCGCGGACGCAGCGTCTGCCGCGTGTCGCCGAGGACCAGCTCGAAGCGGTGGCGCAGCTCCGGCGGGACGAGCCACGCCGGCTCGCGCCCGGCCGGGATCGGGACGCCGAGGGCGTCGCGCGCGTCGGGGAGGTCGAAGGAGACGAGCCGGCCCTCGCCGCCGTTCGCTTCGAGCGCATGCAGGAGGAAGCTCGAGCTCGCGCCGTTGAACGGGCCGGTCTCGACCACGAGCCGGGGACGGAGCGCCCTCACGGCCAGGTAGAGGAGCTTCTTGCCCTCCTCGGACGACTCGGAGTGGCCGGCGGCGCGGGTGGCCGCGAGCTCGTCCCCTGCCTCGTGCGCCGTCGCCGAGAGCTGCTCGTAGATGCGCGGCGCGACCCGCTCGAACTCGCCCGTGGGCCCGCGAAGCCCGAGCGCCTCGAGGGCCTCGACGGCGGTGTCCTCGCCCCGGGCGCGAACGCGGAGGGCCGGGTAGCGCCAGCCGTCGCGGGCGATGCTCGGCAGGCGCGAGGCCTTGCGGACGAGCGTCATCGGGAGAGCAGGAGCTCCGCGAGCTCGAGGTCGAACGGCTCGTCGACGTCGATCGACTCGCGCGCGCCCATGACATAGGGCCGGCAGTCGCCGCCGTAGAGGTCGGCGCCCATCCGCTCCGGGCGCAACGCGAGCACCGCCGGGCCGTTCCGCGCGTAGACGAGCGGCTTCTCCCGCCGCGTCGCGGCGTGGTCGTCGGCCAGGCGGACGAGCCGCTCGCCGTCCAGAGCCATCAACGAGCCGGGACGGTAGCGGTGCGGCACCTCGACGACGCTGACGACGGAGTCGGCGCCGCTTCCGACCAGCAGCTGCACGGCCTCGTCGACGTGCTCCGCCCGGCGAAGGGGCGAGGTCGGCTGGAGCAGCACGAGGACGTCGGTCGCCAGCTCGTCGAGGGCGTGCGCGATCACAGCGTGCATCGGAGTGTCGTCGGCGGCGAGCTCGGGCGGCCGAGCGAGCACCTCTGCTCCGAGGGAGCGCGCCGCCTCGCCGATCTCTTCGTCCTCTGTCGAGACGACGGTCCGCGTCACCGTGCGGCTCGCGCGCGCCGCATCGACCGTCCAGGCGAGGAGCGGCCGGCCGGCGAGCGGAGCGAGGTTCTTGCGCGGGATGCCCTTGGAGCCGCCGCGGGCGGGGATCAGCGCAAAGACGTCCACCGCCCCATTCTCGTAGACGGGCCGTCCGGGACGCCGTAAGCTGGCCACTCGTCGACCGGGGAGCGTCTCATGCGCATCGAGAAGTCCGTCACGGCGATCTCCTGGATCCCTTCGGAGGCGATCGAAGGGCTCCCGAAGCTGCCGTTCGAGCTCGGGATCCGCCACTACGACGAGCCGCCGCCCGACCGCCTCAAGGAGGGCGACCTCGCGCGCTTGCGAGACGAGGACCGGTTCCGCGAGGCGAACCTGCTCAAGGCGTGGATCGAGGTGGAGGACGGACGGATCGTCGGCCACGGCCAGGCCGGGGAGGCGTTCGTCGGCTCGACGACGTTTCGGCTCGGCCCCAAGGACGTGATCTTCGCCGGCGTCGCGTACGACACGATGCGCTCCGAGCCGGAGGTGACGGTCGAGGCCGTTCGCTTCGTCCAGACGGTCGGCGGCCGCGCCGGCTTCCCCGCGCCGCGCAGGGTCCGCGGCAAGCCCTTCTTCCGCGTCCGCTCGGCCACCGCCTGGACCACGCTCGCCCTGACGATCCGAGCCGACGGCTCGTTCGAGCACGAGCTCGTCGGCGCCAGCGCGTTTCCGCGGCACTGGATCTACGACGACCGCGGCGTCCTCATGCATAAGGCGGGGACGATCGACTTCAGGACGTGGTACGGCGAGGCGCACGGCGAGCGGACGCCGTGGGGCGAGGAGGATTCGCCCGCAGTCGTCACGGCGGCGGAGAGCGAGCTCGAACGGCGTCTCTCGCGGGAGATCATGCGCAGCGGCACGGCGCCCGAGCGGAAGCAGATCGAACCGGGCGAGACGCTCGTCGAGCAAGGCGAGCGCGGAGACGAGCTCTACCTCCTGCTCGACGGCGTCTTCGCGGTCGAGGTCGACGGCGAGGAGGTGGCCGAGGTCGGGCCCGGCGCGCTCGTCGGCGAGCGAGCGCTGCTCGAAGGCGGCACCAGGAAGGCGACGCTTCGGGCGACGACCCGCTCACGGGTCGCCGTGGTGCCCGGCGACGCGGTCGACCGCGAGGCGCTCGAGGAGCTCGCGCAGGATCGTCGTTAGTAGTACCTAGTACGTAATCCGCTTCTCGATGCGGACCGTGTTCCGCGACAGGATGTCCGCGATCCGCTCGCCGGCGCGCCCGTCGCCGTAGATCGGCTCGTGCCCGTACGGGCCGTGCTCGAGCTGCGTGCGCAGCGCAGCCGCGATCTCCTCGCGGTCGTAGTCGACGTCGATCACGTTCGAGCCGCGCTGGCGGCCTTCCTGGCGCGAGCCGACGTTCACGGCAGGGGTGCCGACGAACGAGCCCTCGCGGATCGCGGAGCTCGAGTTGCCGACCAGGCAGGCCGTCTTCGCCATCAGCTTCACGTAGTCGTCGGTGGCGAGGTTCTTGAAGAAGTGGAGGTGTGAGTCGTCCTCGTGCTCGCGGAACTTCCGGATCCCGCGGGCGATGTGCTCCGAGCCCGCGTCGGCGTTCGGCCACAGGACGATCGCCGGCAGGCCGACCTCCTGGACCGCCTTCAGCGTCTCCGTGATCTGTCGCTCGCCGTCGCCGTACTCGGTCGTCACCGGGTGCTGCGAGACGATGAGGAACGGCTGCTCGAGGTCGAACTCCCCGCCGACGCCCACGGCGAAGAGGTCGCTGAGCCCGTTCTCGCCGTCGGCGAGCACCTCGGCGACGAGATCCATCCGCGGGCAGCCGACGACGTGCACCGTGTCGGGCGGCTCGCCCATGCGGACGATCCGCTCCGCGGCATCCGAGCAGGCCGGGAAGTGGAGGTGTGCGAACTTCGTCACGGCGTGCCGGATCGACTCGTCGATGTTCCCCGAGACCTCACCGCCCATCGTGTGCGCGAGCGGGATGTTCATGTACGTGGCCGCGAGGGCCGTGGCCATCGTCTCGAATCGGTCGCCGACGGTGATCACGACGTCGGGCTCGAGCCGCTCGAAGGCCGTCGGCAGCTCGAGAAGACCGAGCCCCGTCGACTTCGCCATCGTCCCGGGGGTCTCGCCTTCGATCAGCATGAAGACCTTCTCGTCGGGCTCGAAGCCGTCCCGCTCGATCACGTCCACGACGGTTCCGTAGCGGTCGAGCAGCGCCGAGGCGCCGACGACAAGCTGGAGCCGAAGCTCGGGATGGTCGCGGATGGCGCGCATGGCCGACTTGATCGACGAGTAGTTCGCGCGCGAGCCGACGACGACGCAGACCTTCTTCATGCGAGCAGGTCCTCCGTGAGGACGGTGTCCTCGGGAAGATCACGCGCCGCCGTGCGGCCGACGACCTCGTCGATCCGCGCGGCCGGGATCCCCGTGCCCGGCTTCTTCGCTGCGAGCATCCCTCGCTCGATCGTCGCGCCGGCGGGGATGTCCGCGGCCGTCACGACGGACTTCTCGAAGACACGCTTCATCTCGGTGAGCGCCGCTGCTTCGGCGTCCTTGTCGACCGGCGCGGCGAGCATCGCCTCGATCTCGCGGACGCCGTCCACGAGCTCGGCGAGCTCGTGCGGCTCGAGCGCGAGCGCCGCGTCGGGCCCGTACATCTCCTTCGAGAGCGTGAAGTGCTTCTCGACGACGCTCGCTCCGAGGGCCGCGGCGGCGAAGCAGGCGTACGGGCCGAGCGTGTGGTCGGAGAGCCCGACCGGCCTGTCGTAGCGCTCGCGCAGCTCGGCGAGGAGGTTGAGGCCGACCCGCTCCGGCGGCGTCGGGTACTCCGAGGTGCACTGGAGGACGGTCGCGTTCTCGCCGGCGGCCTCGACCGCGGCGTCGAGCTCCTCCCACGTGCTCATCCCCGACGAGAGCAGCACCGGCTTGCCCGTCGCGGCGGTGGCGCGGACGAGCTCGAGGTTCGTCACCTCGCCCGAGCCGATCTTGTAGCGGGCGGTGCCGAGCGCCTCCAGGCGCTCGAGCGCCTCGAGCGAGAAGGGCGCACAGACGAACTCGACCCCCGCCGCCTCGCATGCCTCCTTCACGCGCCGCCACTGGTCGTCGGTAAAGGCGGTCCGCCGGAAGTACTCCCAGCGACTCTCGTGCTGGAAGTACGGCGGCGACGGCGCGTCGCGCGTCGTCTCGGCCGCGGCGTCGTGGAGCTGGAACTTGACCGCGTCGACGCCCGCCTCGGCGGCCACTTCGACCATGCGGATCGCGTTCCCCAGGCTGCCGTCGTGGTTCATGCCCGCCTCGGCGACGACGTAGACGCTCATTGCGCGCCGATGCTAGCCGCGGCCCCGGTTAACCCGGTGTTAGCCCCGGCGCTTCCGACACGCGCTCACCCGACCTTGCGGCACATAGAGCTCCAACCGGGTTTGAGGGACGAGGCTGAAGTGGTAGTCGAGCGTGACGAGCGGCAGAACGTCGACGTACGCGGCGGTGGCGGCGTGAACCGCGTCGGAGGAGCCGAGGCCGTAGCTCATGAACTCCGGAACTCGCTCGACAACCTCACCGACGTCGACTACCACGACGTCCAGCGCGTCGAGCGCCGACCGCCACGCCTGGTGCAGCTGGTCGCGGAGCGCATTGGCGGGGCGGAGCGAGCGTCGGTCGTGACGTTGCCTTCGCCACTGCCCGCCGTGGCGCTCCCTGAGCTTGATCACGTAAGCAGCTTCCCAGAGCTCGACGACGAGGAGCGTGTTGAAGTAGACGGCGCTGCCCGAATCGCCGATGGCGTCGAGGAACATTCGGCACGCCTCGTGCCTCGGCTGCGTTGGGACGAGGGCGTCGACGACGAAGCTCGTATCGAGTACAAGCTTGGGTGGGGCCAGAAGCCTCCCTTCGAACGAGAAGACGTTGCGTTCTGCGGGTCGCCTCCCGACGGGAGGCATGCGTTACCTGCGAACGTCGCGGCAGAAGTCGATCGGAGCCCCGCCCTTGACCATGCTCGTCGCGCGGTCGAGCACTTCCTTTCGCCGCGAAGGCGGTACCTTCGCCGGAACGAGTCGCGCCTGCTTCTCAGCCTCTGAGAGCTTCTTCATGTCGTCGAAGCTTAGTCAGCCGGTTCGGTCGGCATACGAGCGTTTCTTCAACGTCTTTGTGCGAATTCGTCCACGGGTAGCTCGAGGTAGTCGAGCTCGCGTGACTCCGTCGCCCACGCGGCGAAGCGCCGCAGATCCTCCGCCTGCTCCAGCTCCTCGCGCGTTCGCACGCGGATCTCCACGTCGTGGTCGAGGGGATGGCCCATCTCCTCGAGCGGCCGGATCGTCGCCAGGAAGCTCGTGAAGCGCAGCGGGCGCATCCGGAAGAGCGCGTACGCGTGGCGCCGCGCCCGCTCGACCTCGCGCGGGCCGAGCGGCGGGATCTCCTCGATGCGGCGGAGCCGGGACAGGTACTCCTCCGGCGTCGCGGAGTCGATCGTGAAGCCGCGGCCCGAGTAGAAGCCCGTCCCGGCCGTCAGGACGGGGACGCCGAAGCACGGCAGCTCGAAGCCGACCGAGCCGCGGATCGTGATCCCGTAGTCGGTGACGCCGAAGATCGAGCGCGTCGAGATCTCGCTGTCCGGCCGCACGATCGCCACGTGCGGCGGCACCTCGCCCAACGCTTCGCGGATCGCCGTCTCCTCGTCGCGCACGTCCTCGAGCCCCTCTCGCCGGAGCTTCCAGACGTTCGCCGGATGGAGCTTCACGATCCAGTTGACCGCCGGGTTCGCCGCCGCCGCCCGCACCGTCTCGACGAACCACTCCTCCTGGTCGGCGAAGAGGTCGTCGCCGTAGAACATGTTCGCGTCCCAGAGGATGTGCGAGTAGAGGACGGCCGTCTTCTTCGCCGGGTCGAGCCCGAGACTCGCCATGACGTCGTCGCGGGAACGATCCGATGTCCAGCTCTGGATCCGCTTCGAGAGCGCCCACACGTTGCCGTAGCGGCGTGCGAATTCCTCGTCGAGCTCGTGCTCCTGCTCCGGCGTCCACGGCATCTGCGCGACCCGCTGCCACGACTCCTCGGAGAGCGAGCGCGGGTGCGCGCGGCGGGTCTCGGGCGTGAAGCGCTTGAAGACGAGCGTGTCGTCCTGGGGGCCCGAGACGTACTGGACGACGTTGATCCCGCGGCGCAGCGCGACGTCCGAGATCGGTGCCTCGGCCGCGTAGTTCCGCTCGAGGAACAGGACGAGCTCGGGGCGGAGGTCGTCGAGGAGCCGCTCGGCGGCGATCGTCGCCTCGAGCGTGCGCGGGAGCAGCCGCTCGAGCTCGCCGCGGACCTGCGGCTGCCGGAGGTCGACCGCACCCTCGTGAAGGGCGCGCGAGACCGTCGCCAGAACGTTGCGGCCGATCGGCGCACCGTGGAAGGTCAACTCGCGCACCTCCGCGAGGGACGGGCGCCCGGCGAGGATCTCCCGGGCCGCCTGCCCGGCCTCGGCGCGGGCCTCGTCGTCGACGTACGGCCCGAGCTCGACGAAGCTCTCGATCCCGAAGGCGGCGAGGTAGCGCCGCGGCACCCACGAGCGCTCCTGGACGAGCACGACCGGCCTCCGGCCCGCGAGCTGGATGCCCTTGCCGAGCATCCCCTCGAGCTTCAGCTGGTAGACGAACTCGGTGAGGCTGACGAAGAGTGCGACCGGGCCTGCCCCGTCACGCACCTCCCGGAGGCCCGGATGCTCGCGGCGCAGGCGCGCGACGTCGCGCTCGAGGATCCCGCGACGCCGGAGCCGCTCCGGAAGCGCCGTGAGCGCGGTCACGCCGGCACCGCCTCCGCGAAGTAGCGCGAGCGGGCAGGCGGGATCTCGACGAGCGCACGCTTGCCGCCCGGGGCGTCGTTGGCGTCCAAGCGGCCGAGGAGGAGCGGCTCGTCGAGGCTCCGGTTGAGCGACCTCTCCATCGTGAACGCGACCTCGTAGCCCGCGGCGGCGAGGCGGCGCGCCGTGCCGACGTCGACGGTCGACGGCGTCCCGTGCGGATAGCTGAAGGCGCGGGGGCGCACGCCGGCGACCTCCTCGAGGAGCGCCGTGCACCGCTCGAGGTCGCGGTCGAGCTCCTCTGCGCCCATCAGCGCGAGCGGCTCGTGCGCGTACGAGTGGGCGCCGACGCTCGGGGCAAGCGCGCGGACCTGGTCGCGCGACATGTAGAGCTCCGCCGCGAACGCCGCCTCGTCCGGGAAGACCTCGGCGAAGGCCGCGCCGACGACCCGGTCGCGCTCGTCCGCCGGCAGCACCATGTTGAGGAGGTACTTCACACGGGCGGCCTGCGGGGTGTCGTAGCGATAGTGCTCGCGGGCCAAGTCCTCCGGGACGTCCTCTCCGCCCACGAGCTCGAGGAGCTCGGCGTCGTCGACCCGCTCGCGGAGGGCGTGCACCTTGTGTACGTGGAGGACGCGTCCCTCGGCGAGCGGCTTGCCCGGGACGAAGAAGATCGGCGGCACCCCGAGCTCCTCGAGAACGGGGAGCGCGAGCTCCGCCTGGCAGCGCAGGCCGTCGTCGAAGGTGACTGCGCAGGCCCGCTCCGGGAGCGTCGCCTCGCCCCGCGCGGCGGCGAGGAGCTCGTCGCGCGAGACGAACTCCCATGAGCGGCCGAGCAGCTCGAGCTGCGCCCGCAGGCCGTCGGTCGTCACGGGGAAGATCGCGCGCGGGTCGCGCGGCGGCTCCGCCGCGACGTAGTGGTACCCGACCGCAAGAAGGGGCACCGGCCGATGTTAGAGGCACCGCTTGCGGTGCCGACCTCAGGATGCGCAGGTTTCCTGCGCATCCGTCAACGACCGGTCGACCGGAGTGGAGTTGGCGATCCGGCCGATGTTAGAGGCACCGCTTGCGGTGCCGACCTCAGGATGCGCAGGTTTCCTGCGCATCCGTCTGCAACGACCGGTCGACCGGATTGGAGTTGGCGATCCGGCCGCTAGTTCGGTCGGTCGAGGTCGCTGTCCGCGCGCGTGACGTAGAGGTCGCCGCCGGAGAAGTCGACGCCGAGGCGAGAAGCGGCCCAGAAGCACGACACGATCGGCCGGTCGGAGAAGTCGAGCGGCTGGAACCGGCCCGGGAGGCCGGGATCGGGCGTGAAGCCCGCCGCCTCGAGCGGCGCGCCGAACCGCGCCGACGCGCAGTAGAAGTCGGCGAACACGGCGCCGGCCCGCTCGGCCTCGTCGGCGGCGCGGACGGCGAGAGCCTCATTGCCGAGGAAGTCGACGATGCGCGCCACCCTGGCGGACGAGCCGGCGACGGTCTCGATCCGGTAGACGGCCTTCCCGTCCACGACCTCGTATCGAAAGCGCGGGTGCTCGCCGTAGCGCCGGCGGAGGAAGTCCGCGTCGCGGCACGCGCCGACGAAGCCCGTTCCGGCCCGAGTCTCGGCCGGCGCCTCCGGGCGCGGCAGCTCGCGCCCGCCCAGCAGCTCTCGCAGCGCGTCGGCGTCGAACACACGAACCCACCGGAACATGCCGACCTCCGCGAATCCGAAGCCGCCGAGCACGTGCCGCGTCGCCGCGTTGGCCCCCAATGCGCCGACGAGCTCGTAGTCCTCCTCGAGCGCCCGCTCGACGAGCGCGAGCCCCAGCTTCCGGCCACGCACCTCGGGCACGACGAGCCAGTTCGTCATCCAGCCGCCCGGGACGCGCTCGTCGCCGACGCAGGCGTCGAACTCGATCCAGCCGAGCATGGCGACGAGCCGCCCGTCCTCCTCGGCGACGAGCACGGCCAGACGGTCCGGGTCCGACCGCCGCCGGTGCTGCCAGCGCAAAAGCTCGGCGTCGCGCGCGAGCACATGCCCGCGCCGCCAGTGCTCGTCGACGAAGGCCTGGAGCTCCGGCAGCCGGTCGAGCGGGAGCCAGTCGATGCGCGTCAACCGCGTCCCAGGGCGCGACGGAGACGCGTCCGGGGAGACGTGCGGTAGCGGAGCTCCCGGAGCGGCGTCGTCACCCGCTGCAGCGCCCGCACGAGCGGTCGGCGGTCGGAGCGGACGTGCGTGATGATCTCCTCTCGGAAGATCGGCTCGCCCTGGAGCTTGGCCGTCTCCGTGAGGAACACGAAATCGCCGATCACATGGCCCCGCCGCTCCCACCGGCCGAGCTTGCCGGGGACGTTCGGGACGACGAAGAGCTGCGTCGAGACGTTCCGGTACTCGAGCGCCGGCCGCCGCCAGAGCACGTGGCCGTCGAGATAGCGCATCCGGAAGATCCCGATCCGGCCCGGGTGCTCCTCGGCGAAGCGACGGATCGTGGCGAGCGCGCCCCGCGCGTACTGGTCGTCGTCGTCCATGAAGAGGAGGTGGGTGCCGCGCGCACGATGCATCGTCTCGTTGCGCGGCGTGTCGCCCAGATCGCCCGAGTCGTCGCGAAGGACGATGACTTCGTCTCCGGGCTCGAGCTGCTCGACGATCGACGCGAGCGTCTGCGTGAGCGAGGGGCGACCTGTCGTCGGGACGATGATCGAGAACGTGACGTCGCTCACGGCGGCATTATCCGAGCGTGCAGCGGACGTCGCTCTTCGACCTCCCGTACTCGCCCGAGTGGGGCTACGACGAGCGCTTCTTCCACGACGTCGAGCACCGCTACGCGAAGATGCACCGGCTCCTGCGCGAGAGTTGGGGCGACCCTGCGGGCAAGAAGGTCGTCGACCTCGGCTCGTCGCGCGGGCTCTTCCTCGCGCGCTTTCCGGAGAGCGAGCGGGTGGGGATCGAGATCGATCCGGAAGAGCGACGACGCGGCGCCGAGCGCGGCGTCGAGGCCCGCGAGCACTTCATCAACGCCTTCGACGGGAACCGGCTGACCGCGCGGCTGCCCTTCGAGGACGAGTCCGCGGACGTCGTCCTCGCGGGCGAGATCATCGAGCACATCGTCGACACCGAGGCCTTCCTGCGGGAGATCGCGCGTGTGCTCCGGCCCGGCGGCGCCGTGGTGCTCTCGACGCCGAACATCCTCTGGTGGAAGCACCGCCTCGCCCTCCTCGCAGGCCGCTATCCCGACGCGCTCGACTATCGCACCCGCTACGGAGACGACTTCGGCCACGTGCGGATCTTCACGCCGGCCCTGATGCGGGGGCTCCTCGACGAGACCGGCTTCGTGGACATCGAGGTCGTCGGCAAGCGGCTCGGGCCGATCTCGTCGCTCACGCGGCCCCCGGCGGCGGTCGCCCACGCTCTCGATCGGCTCGCCGACCGGCTGCCGTCGCTGTCGGACCACCTGATCGCCTACGCGCGCAGGCCGTAGAGCCGCAGCGTCTCCTCGATCATCCGCTCGACCGAGAAGCGCTCTCGGACACGCCCTCTTGCCTCCACGGCCATGGCCTCGGCGGCCGGGCGATCCTCCAAGAGGCGCCTGATCGCCGCGGCCAGCGCCGGCGGATCGCCGGTCGGGACGACCAGGCCGGTCTCGCCGTCGACGACCGTCTCGCGGATGCCGCCGACCGGCGTCGCGACCACCGGCACTCCCGCTGCCTGCGCCTCGATCACCGCCAGGCAGAGCCCCTCGAAGAGCGACGGGAACGCGAAGACGTCGAGGGAGGCGAGCAGCTCCGGCACGTCGTCGCGCGTACCGAGGAAGCGCACGTTCGACCCGGCGGCCTGCCGCTCGAGCTCCTCGCGGAGCTCCCCGTCGCCCGCGACGACGAACTCCGCCTCGGGCACGAGCCGCGCCGCCTCGATCAGCGTTCGGTGGTCCTTCTGGGGCGCGAGCCGCGCGACGTTGCCGACGAGCGGGCGGTCCGAGCGCAACGCCGGCCGCGCGCCGTCGAAGCGCTCGAGGTCGATCCCGAGCGCGACGACGTGGCTCGGGCGCCGGCCGTCGCGCGCCCGGTCTGCCTCCGAGGTGTAGATCACCTCCGGTCGCGCAAGCCAGCCGAGCCGCTGCCAGACGCGGCCTGCGAGGTTGTCGCGCCGCGGGAGCTCGGGCGTGTGGTGCGTGACGAGCACGCGCGGAACGCGGGCCAGGCGCGCCGCAAGGACGGCCTGCGGCCACACGTCCATCACGTGCGCGATGCGCGGGCGGAGCCGGCGCAGGATCCCGACCAGCTCACGGACGGGGGCCTCGCCTTCGGCCTCGACGAGCACCCCCTCGCCGCCGAGGGCCTCGGCAATCTGCTCGACGTATCGCTCGACCGCGCCCTGCGCCCGCGCGGCGTGGAGGAGCGCGATCACGCCGTCACCTCCGCGAGCACCTCGGCGAAGGCGGCCGCAGTGCGCTCCCATGTGAACCCGCGCGCCCGCTCGAGACCGCGGCGCCGCAGCTCCTCCGCGAGCCCGGGCTCCGAGAGCACACGGACGAGCGCCTCCGCGAGCGCCTCGGCGTCGCGCGGATCGGCCAGGAGGCCCGCGTCGCCGACCACCTCGGGGATGGACGTCGCGTTCGAGCCGACGAACGGCGCGCCGCACGCCATCGCCTCGAGCGCCTGGTACCCGAACCCCTCGTAGAGGCTCGCGTCCACGTACGCGGCCGCGCCGCGGTAGAGAGCGACGAGCTCGCCGTCCGAGACGCGGCCGGTGTACTCCGTGTCGGCGTCCGCGCGAGGCGCGGCTCCACCGACGACGAGCCTGATGGGCACCCGTCGCCGCGCGATCGCCACCGCGCGCAGGACGGTGTCGGTGTTGTCGCGCGGGTCGGACGAGCCGAGGTGGAAGACGTAGGGCTCGCCGGCCCGGCCCGCTCCGGGCGAGAACTCGGGATCGAGCCCCGGGTAGATCACCCGGACGCGCAGCCCCGGCAGCGCCTCCTCGAGCTCGCGCGCGGTCGCCGCCGAGCCCGCCACGACCGCGGCCGCCCGGCGGAGCGACCGCTTCCACAGCGCCCGCGTGACGAGGTCGCTCCCGCGCTGGTAGAGGCCGCTCGCCGCCGCGAGCCGCCGGGTCGGGGTCTCGTAGAGCCAGACGACGAAGCGGCCGCCGGGGACGACCGGCAAGCGCTCCGTCGGCGTCAGCACGGCGTCGAAACGCCGCGCGGCCCGCGCCAGCCCGAGCTGCTCCCAGAGCACCGCCGGCCGCGCGCGAACCGGCTCGCACGGCGCCGCCACGCGCACGCCCGGCCGGACGAGCGCGACGACCTCCACACCGCGCGCGGCCAGCGCCTCGGTCGCGCCCCGCATTACGCGGGAGATCCCCTTCCCCTCGGGCGAGACCGCCGTCGCGTCGATCCCGATCAAGGACGGCGAACGGGATAGCGGTAGAGGAGCTGGAGCGGCGACGCGAGGAGCGAGGTCGTGAGCTCGCGACGCTTGGAGAGACGGTCTCGCCAGGTCGTGCTCGCGCGGATGGGGACGACGCCGGTGTCGAACCGGCTCACGTGCCCTTCCACCATGTGGTGGCTGGGCAGACGCACGGACCGCGCGTCCACGAACGGGAGCTCTGCGCCCTCGGCGCCGACGAGGCGGAGGACACGGCGCGTCTGGGCGACCGGATCCGCGACGAAGTCCTCGAGCCGCAGGCGGACGAATCGCCCGCGCCGCCGCGCGGCGAGCGCCTCGAGCTCGAGGTTCCAGAGCGTCCAGCGGGCGCCGAACGCAGGCCCTCGCGTCCGGTGGAAGTGCGGGTCGACGCTCCACGAGTACGAGGTCGCACGCGGATCGCGCAGGAGGTGGACGACGGAGAGCTCGACTCCTCGCACGCCGTCGAGGATGTAGGCGTACGTCGGCGACTTGGACGAGTCGACGACCACACTCGCGCCGGACTCGGCCGCGATCGCGCGGTAGAGCTTCTTCAGCTCGTCGCGGTAGACCCGAAGGCGCTCGCGGTCGCGCCCGAGCACGAGCGGCGCGAGCGTCCGGCCCTTGATCCAGCGCCGCTCCGTGCGCACCCGCGGAAGCCCGTCACCGTCGGGGAAAGCCCTGCGGAGAACGGTGGTCCAGAACGGACACTCGCCGAGCAGCTCGCCGCAGCCGCAGCGGTCGCCGTTCGTGATCCGCTCGCTGAGCGCGTAGATCTCGCCCGCCGCGAAGAGCCCCTCGACCTCGCCGAGCACCCGAGCCAGGACCGTGCTCCCGCTGTGCGGAAGCCCGGCGATGTACAGGACGCGCACAGGATCGGTCACAGCGTACTCACCGCCGCCGCCTGGCCCGGAGGGCGTGCACGGCGCGCCGCGGGAGGAAGCTCTTGGCCGCGAGCGAGAGCCACCGCGGCGACGCCGCATGCGCCGGATGGAGTGCGAGTCCGCGCAGGGCGTACCGTCGGGCCAGCGCAAGGTCGAGCCCTTCGTACGCGAACTCGGCCCCAAGGAGGTAGGCGCTCGACCGCCCCTCCTTCGCGACCGCCGGGGCCGCCTCCGGCAGGGCGCTCCCCTCGGCGAGCCGTGCGTGGTCGCGGGCGAGCCGCGACGCCGCGGCGCCGGTCGACTTCGCCTCCGAGTGGATGCGGTACGTCGACAGCGGCTCGGGAATCCGGCGCACGCGCTCCGGCGGGAAGCGGAGGAAGAACTCGAAGTCGAAGAAGTACCAACCGTCCTCGTCCAGCGGGCCGAAGCGCTCCCAAGCCTCGCGGCGCCAGAGCGTGGAGGGCTGGACGACGTGGTTGTCGGCCCGCCGCACCATCTCGACGACGTCGAACTCCCGGGAGGGGAGATAGCCCGTCTGCCGCGAGGCCTCGTCGGTGTAGAGCGCGTCGCCGTAGACGAGCCAGAGGCCCGGATCGCACTCGAGCTCCTCGGCCATCCGCGAGACCGCCCCGGGAAGCAGCGTGTCGTCGGAGTTCAGGTAGCCCATGAACACGCCGCTCGTCCGCCCGAAGCCGCGGTTGAGCGCAGCGACCTGGCCCGCGTTCTCCTGCCTCGTCCACCAGGCCAGCCGGTCCTCGTAGCGGCGGATGATCTCCGGGCTCTCGTCGGTCGAGCCGTCGTCGACGACGACGTACTCGATCGGCTCGTAGTCCTGGTCGAGCACCGAGCGGATCGTCTCCTCGAGAAACGCCGCCTGGTTGTACGACGGCGTGACGATCGAGACGAGCGGCCGCGGCGTGCTCATGCGGGCCTCAGCCGCCGACGCGCACCCTGACGAGGACCGCGAGCGCCTTGAGGCCGTCGCGCCAGGTGATCTTCTTTCCCTCGGCGTAGGTGCGGCCGTAGTAGGCGATCGGGAGCTCGTAGATGCGCAGGCCGCGAAGACACACCTTGGCCGTGATCTCCGGCTCGATGGCGAAGTCGTCCTCGCGGAGGTCGAGCGAGCGCAGGACGTCCGCGCGGAAGGCCTTGTATCCGGTCTCCATGTCGTGCAGCGTCGTGTTGTAGAGCACGTTCGTGACCAGGCTGAGGAAGCGATTGCCGACGAGGTGCCAGAAGAGGTAGGCGCGCTGGGGACGCCCTCCCGTGAGCCGCGAGCCGAAGACGACGTCGGCGACGCCGCGCTCGATCGGCTCGATCAGCGTCGGCACGTCGGCGGGGTCGTACTCCATGTCCGCGTCCTGGATGACCGCGATGTCGCCGTCGACGTGCGGGATCGCCGCGCGGATTGCGGCTCCCTTGCCGCGGTGCGGCCGGCGGAGGAGGATCCGGTCGGGGCCGGCGCTCTGCCAGCGCGTGAGGATGGCGCCGGTCTCGTCCGTGGAGCCGTCGTCGACGGCGATGACCTGCTTGTCGAGGTCGAGCGCCTCGACCCGCTCGAGCACCTCCTCGACCGTGGCCGCCTCGTTGAACGCCGGGACGAGGAACGAGACGCGCACTAGCCGAGGTCTTCCGGAGCCGCGGTCGCCAGCACCTTCTCGTAGAGCTCGACGTAGCGCCGCACCTGAAGAGCGACGGTGAACTCCTCCTCGGCGACCTGGCGGCAGCGGGCGGCGTAGCGCCCCGAGTCTGCGAGCACCGTCTTCAGGCCGCGCGCGAGGTCGTCGACGTCGCCGAACCGCGCCTGGTAACCGGTCTCGTCTGTGACGACGTCGGTGACGCCGCCGCGGTCGAACGCGACACAGGGCGTCCCGCAGGCGATCGACTCGATCGCCGTCTGCGTGAGCGCGTCCGCGACGGTCGGCACGGCGAGGACGTCCGCGGCCGAGTACGCCTGCGCCAGCACCTCGTCGTCGCCGATCGACCCGAGCCACGCCGTCTCGACCCGCCGCGGGATCTCTCCGGCTCCGGCCAGAGCCAGGAGCGGCGGATCGTCCATCCGCTCGAGCGCGTCCTCGAGCAGGTGAAGCCCCTTTCGGGGCTCGTTCAGGTCGGACGCCGCGAAGAGCACGACGCGCCGGTTCTCGGGCAGGCCGAGCCGCCGTCGCGCCACGTCCTTCGGGAGCGGCCGGAAGACGTCGACGTCGACGCCGTGTGGGATCCGGTGCATCGGGAAGCGCGCGAGCAGCGGGCTCGCCCGCGCGAGCTCGAGCATCCAGCGCGACGGCACGATGATCGTGAGGCGGGACCGGGCGTATACGGTGCGCTTGAGCCGCCACAGGAGCGCGGTCGTGTCACGTCGAAGCCGCGGATACTCGCCGAGGTACGGGCACGACCCGCAGCCGTGCCGCCAGCGCTCGCAGTCGAGCGAGTACGCGACGTGTCCCGTGTAGGCCCACTGGTCCTGGAGGAGCCACACGATCGGGCGACGCCTCGAGAGGAGGGGGAGCGCCGTGTAGCTGAAGTAGCTGCCGTGGAGGTTGTGCAGCTGGACGACGTCGGCGCCTCGAAACCAGGGATCGCGCGCGACGCCGAACGAGGACGGGTAGAACACATACTGGAGGTCGAGCCGATCGAGCACCTCGCCGAAGATCCGGTCGGCCGCGCGCCAGCCGTCGTGGCGCTTGATCCGCCTGATGTCGTCGTCTTCGGTGACCTTGCGCCCGACGAGCATCCGCGACACGTGCCCCTGCTCCTTCAGGCCCCGGTGCACCTTGTAGGCGGTGCGCGCGGCGCCGCCGGCGGCGTCGGATTCGCTGATGTGCAGGACGTTGAGCGCCAATACGCGGGCTAGCATAGGCCGGTGCCCGAGCGGCTCCGGTCACCTGTTCTCTTCGTCCACCACCGCAGCGAGCTCGGCGGCGCTCCGGCCAGCCTCTCGTACCTGATCCGCGAGCTCGATCCCGCGCACTTCGAGGCGCACATCTACTGCCCGCCCGGACCGGCGGCGGAGCTCTTCAGCCAGGCGGGCGCGAAGGTGCACACCGGCCCCGTTGCCGGCTTCACACACATCTGGGCCTCGACCTACCGCGGGCGGCGCTGGCTCCTCTTCCTCCGGGAGCTCGGCCTGCTCCCGCACCACGTGCTGCGCTTCCGCCGCACGCTGCGCCGCCACCGCTTCGAGCTCGTGCACTTCAACGACTCGCCGCTCATCCCGGCGGCGTGGCTCGCGCGGCGCGAGTCGCTGCCGGTCGTCTGGCACCTCCGCTCGGCCCTTCCGGACGGCGGCCTCGACCGCCGCTCCGAGCTCGTGCGGACGGCGATCCGCCGCTTCGCGACCACCTCGATCGCGATCAACCACGATGTGGCGGGCGTCTTCGGCGTCGACTCGACCGTCGTCCCGAACTCGGTCGACCTCGACCGCTTCCGGCCCGGCGACCAGGAGGCCGCGAAGGCGGCGCTCGAGCTGCCGAGCGAGCGGCCGGTCGTCTCCTACTTCGGCTTCATCTACCCGTCGAAGGGCTTCCGCGAGTTCATCGAGGCGGCCGCGCAGCTCCGCGACGCGGGGCTCGACGCGAGCTACCTCATCGTCGGCGGCGCCGTCCGCGGCCAGGAGTTCTTCCAGACCGTCGTCGGCCGCAGCCTCCAGCTCGCCGACCTGACCCGCGACTACGAGTCGGAGGCGAAGGCGCTCGTCGACGACCTCGGAATGAGCGAGGTCGTCCGCTTCATCCCGTTCACGCAGGACACGGCCAACCTGTACCAGGCCTCCGACGTCGTCGTCGCGCCCTCGCAGGGGCCGGAGCTCGGCCGGCCGGTGATCGAGGCGGCGGCGAGCGGCGTCCCGGTCGTGGCTTCGGGCTCGCGCACGGGCGGCGGCGTCGTCGTCCCGGGCGAGACCGGCGTGCTCGTCGACGACTACACGGCCGACACGCTCGCAGCCGCGGTCGCCGACCTCCTCCGCGACGAGGAGCGCCGTCAGGCCCTCGGCCGGGCGGCCCGCGCGCACGCGGAGCGGAACTTCGACCCTGCGCGAAACGCGCGCCGGATCGAGTCGATCTACCGGCGGATCCTCCCCAGGCGCGAGCGGATCCCCATCCTCTACGTCCACCACCGCCCGCAGCTCGGCGGCGCGCCCTCCTCGCTCGCGCAGCTGATCGCGAACCTCGACGAGCGCTTCGAGCCGCACGTCTTCTGCCCCGAGGGGCCGGCGGCGGAGCTCTTCGCGGCCGCGGGCGCGACGGTTCACACCGGGGACGTGTCCATCTTCGCCCACGCCTGGGACTCGCCCTACGAGGGTCTGCGCTGGCTCGTCCTCGGCCGCGAGGTCGCGGCGCTCCCGCCCCACCTGCGCCAGCTCGAGCGGCTCATGCGCGAGCACCGTTTCCCGCTCGTCCACCTGAACGACTCGCCGCTCATCGCCGCCGCCTGGGTGGCGCACCGGCACGGCGCGAAGGTGGTCTGGCACCTGCGCTCCGCGCTTGCCGGCGAGGGACGCGACCGCCGCAGCCGCGTCATCGCCGCGCTGATGGAGCGCTGGGGCCATGCCGCGATCGCGATCGACCGCGACGTCGCGGCGCGGTTCCCGATCCGCCTCCCGCTCACGATCGTCCACAACAGCGTCAGCCCCGCCGCCTCGCCGAACGGCGACAACCGCGCCTCGCTGGGCCTCCCGGAGGATCGCGTCGCGGTCGGCTTCGCCGGCTTCGTCCGCCGCCAGAAGGGCTGGCCGGAGCTCGTCTCGGCGGCCGAGCTCCTCGTCGACCAGGACGCGCCGGCGCATTTCGTGATCATGGGCGGCGGCGTTCGCCCGCCGGAGTACTTCCGCACGGTGCGCGGGCGCGCGCTCGCGGCGGCGAACCTGCTCACCGACGAGGAGTCGGCGATCAAGGAGCTCGTCGCGGAGAAGGGGCTCGGCCGGCACTTCTCGTTCCTGCCCTTCACCGCGGAGACGGGCGAGATCTACAGCGCCCTCGATGTCGTCACGTTCCCGAACCAGGGCGTCGGGCTCGGGCGGCCGGTGCTCGAGGCCGCCACCTACGGGAAGCCGGTCGTCGCGTCGGGCTCAGCGGACGGCGCAGGCGTGCTCCTCCCGGGCAAGACCGGCCTGCTGCTCGACGACGCGAGCCCGCCGGCGATCGCCGCGGCGCTGCGGCTCCTGATCGACGACCCGGAGCTTCGCTCGAGGCTCGGCGAGGCCGCCGCCCGTCACGCGCACGCGCGCTTCGACCCGCGCCGCAACGCCCGCGCCGTCGAGCACGTCTACGACTCGCTGCTCGGGACGGAACCGCCGGCGACCGCTCCACGGGTGCAGACGCCGGTTGCGGCGCGCGCGTAGCGGATGCCGCGGATCCTGCTCCTGACCGCGGCCGAGCTCACACGCGATCCCCGAGCGCGCCGGGCCGCATCGACCGCCCGCGCCCGCGGCTACGACGTCGTCGGCGTGAGCGGCCGCGTCGACGGTGACGTCCCGGCGAAGCTCGACGGAGTCCCAGTCGTGCGCGTGGGGGGAGACGCCGTGACGTCCCGCCTGCGCCGGGCCGGGCTCGGCGGGAACCGGCGGTCGCGACCGTTCGTCCGCGAGCTGCGCGGCGTCTACCGGCTCGGGCGTCTCGGCGCGCTCACGGCCCGGCTCGCATTCGCCGCGAGGCGGGTCGGATCCGTCGACGTCGTCCACGCGAACGACTTCGACACGCTGCCCGCCGGATGGCTCGTCGCCCGACGCTCCGGCGCGCGCCTCGTCTACGACTCGCACGAGCTCTACACGACGCAGGAGGTCGATCCGCCTCGCGTCTTCGTCCGCGCCGTCTCGAAGCTCGAGGCCGCGCTGGCGCGCTCCGCCGCCGCCGTCGTCACGACCGGACGGCCGTTCGCGGTGGAGCTCCGGCGGCGGTTCGCGCTCGAGGAGGAACCACGTATCGTCCTGAACTGTCCCGAGCGAGTCGCCGACGATCCGCCTGCAGTCCCCGAAGAAGGGCCGCTGCGGGTCGTCTATCAGGCCGCGATGGGCGCGGGGCGGCCGCTGGGAGACGTCGTCGAGGCGGCGAGGCGCGCCGAAGGCGTCGACTTCACCCTCCGCGTCGTCGGGGCGAACACCGGCGAGCTCCGGAAGTCGATCGCCGCCGCAGGCGTCGACGACCGCGTCCACGTCGCCGCGCCGGTCCCTCCCGATCGGCTGATCGACGGTCTCCGTGGGTTTCACGTCGGTCTGATCATCAACCGTCCGGTGACGATGACCGACGAGCTCGTCGTGCCGAACAAGCTCTTCGAGTACATGATGGCGGGGCTCGCCGTCGTCGCTCCGCGCCTGCCGGGACTTGCGGGGATCGTCGACGGCGAGGGCGTCGGCCTCACGTACGAGCCCGGGCGGCCCGATGACCTCGCGGCTGCGCTCGAGCGCCTCGCCGCCGACCCGCCGAGGCTCGCGGCGGCGCGCCTGCGCGCGCGCGAGCTCGCGCTCGGCCGCTACAACGCGGAGACGCAGTCGGACGCGCTCGTGGCGGCGTGGAACGGCTGACCGAGCCCGTTCGCCTGCGCGTGTTGTTCGTCACCACGGAGTGGCCGTCGCCGTGGCTGCCGACGAACGGGACGTTCGTCCGCGAGCACGCCTATGCGGCCTCGACCGCCTGCGAGGTGGCCGTCGTCGACCTCGACCGCTCGCGGGGCCGCAGCGGCCTCGTCGAGTCGGAGCCGCTCGAGGGGGAGGCGTTCCCGGTCTGGCGGCTGAGGTACCGCAGGTTCCCGCGGCCGCTCAGCTACGTCGCGTTCGTCGCCGGCGCCTTTCGGGGCTTCCGGACGGCGCGAGCACAGGGCTTCGACCCAGACGTCGTCCACGCACACTCGTTTCTCTCCTGCGCCGCGGCGCTGCTCCTGCGCGCCGTCTACCGGAAGCCGGTCGCCTACACGGAGCACTGGACGATCTTCACCGAGGAGAACCCCGGCCGGCTGTCGCGCGCCATGACGGTTCTCGCCCGGATCGCACTCGAGCGGTCCGACGTCGTCCTTCCGGTGAGCGAGGACCTGCGTTCGGCGCTCGCCGCGCTGGCCCCGCGAGCCGCGTTTCGGGTGGTGCCGAACGCCGTCGACGTCTCGCTCTTCTCGCCGGAGAGCCGCTCTCGTGGCGGGCCGCCGCGCCTGCTCACCGTGGGCCTCCTGGACACGCCGCGCAAGGGCGTCGACGTGCTGCTGGCCGGGCTTCGCCACCTCCGCGACGCCGGGCGCGCGCGGGAGCTCGCGCTCGACGTGGTCGGCGACGGCGGGCTGCGAGCCGAGTACGAGGCGCTCGCGGCCCGGCTCGGCCTCGAGGACGTCGTGCGGTTCCACGGCCTGCTCGGCAAGCCGCAGATCGCGGAGCTCATGCGGGGGAGCGACCTCTTCGTCCTGGGCAGCCGGTACGAGAACAACCCGTGCGTCGTGATCGAGGCGATGGCGACCGGACTCCCCGTCGTCGCGACCGCCGTCGGAGGCGTCCCGGAGATCGTGGACGACGACACGGGGATCCTGGCCGCACCGCTCGACGAGGTCGACCTCGGCGACCGCATCGGCCAGGCGCTCTCGAGGCTGGACAGCTTCGATCGTGGGCTGATCGCCCGGCGGGCCAGGGAACGGTTCAGCCGCGAGAGCGTCGGAGCGACGCTGGCGGAGGTCTACGAGACGCTGGTCCGGCGGCGGTGACGAGCTACCGCGCGAGAGCGGTCGCCGCTAGGAGCGCCTTCGCCGCGAAGAGCGGCCGGCCGCGCCGGGCCGCCTCGCGCACGAGCGCGCGCTGATCGGCAACATGGTCACGCCGGAGCTGGGGCCCGAGAAAGCCGTGCTCGCTCCGGTAGCGCCGTCCGTTGCGGACGACGTCCCGGATCGGGTACGGCTCGCGCAGCGTCGCCCAGAGATCGTCGCGCAGCTGCTCGCGCAAGCGGATCCGGTCGGGATCGGTGCGGGTGACCGCGTCCGGATGCTCCCGGTAGTCGTAGAGAACCTCCGGCACGACGGCGAGCGACCAGCCCGCGCGGACGAGGCGGACCCAAAGGTCGTAGTCCTCGCTGTGGCCGTAGTCGTCGCGGTACCCGCCCACTGCGTCGACCGCCTCCCTCCGCAGCAGCGTCGAGCCGTGCCGGAACGGGTTCCGGAGCAATAGGCGCCGCGCGAGATCACCCGGATCGAGGGGCAGGACCTCGATGCGCACCTCTCGCCCGTGCTCGTCGAGGACCCGTGACCAGGTGGCCACCATGCCGCAGCGTGGCGACGCCTCGATCCGGAGGCGCTGGCGCTCCAGCCGGTGGGGCGCCGACACGTCGTCGGCGTCCATCCTCGCGATCAGGGGGGCACGGGCCGCGCCCAGGCCGGCATCGAGCGCCGGGACGAGACCCTCGGGCGGCCGTTCGAGCAGCCGAAGCCGCGGATCGTCGTAGCCGCGGACGATCGCGCGCGTCGAATCGGTGGAGCCGTCGTCGACGACGATCAGCTCGAAGTCCTCGACCGTCTGTGCGAGGACGCTGTCGACCGCCTCACGAAGGAACCGTTCCCCGTTCCGTACGGGCAGGACGACCGAGATCGCGGGCGTCACGCGGGCGTACCCGGCTCCCGGCCGAGGCGCGCGATTTGCCGGCCGCGGCCGCCGACCCGCCGCCCGAGCCTGACGACCTTCGCCGCGAGCGACGAGTCCCAGTGACACGGGTGCGTGAGCACGATCACGCGACCTCTCGCGGTGCCGACGTCGAGCTGCGACGGATGCCACCGGCGGCCGCGCTCGAACCGCGAGTCCGAGTAGTACGCGTCCTCACCGAGGTGGTAGGCCTCGTACTCGAGCCCGAAGTCCCGGGGGTCGAGCTTCTGGGCGACCTGCGTGTTCGGGAAGCCGGGCTGAGGCTCGTCCCAGCCTTCGAAGACGTAGTTGTTGTGATAGCCGAGCCTGTGGCACCAGGGGGAACCGTGCGCCGAGCAACCCGTGATCGCGATCCCCGCGGCGCGCAGACGCTCGAGCTCGGCGCGCAGGAACGGACCGACGTCCACTCCGCGGACGCGTTGCAGCGTGACGAGGTCGTTGTGGAAGCCGACCTCGTGCCCGAGTTCCTGGAGGCGGAGCAGGCGCGGCAGGAGGCCCTCGTCCTCCCAGTACGGCGCCGTGTGGAGGACGAAGTAGGTCGCGCGGAGGCCGCGGTCGCCTTCGAGCCGCGCGAGGACGAGGGCGCTGTCGAGGCGGGAGTCCACGTCGTGCCGCAGGGCGAGATCACCAGCCCCCCGCGCAAACTCGCGGAGGGGGACGACGGCGCGACCGGCGAGGCGGTCGAGGAAGCGCTCGTACTCGGCGTAGGTGAAGCGCCGCTCTGTGACCGGGAAGAGGAGGCGGCTCGACAGCGGCTCCCTCATGGGGAGGGGCTCAAGGCGCCCGGACTACGAAAGCCGCTGTCCCGAGACGCTTGTACTGCGAAGACGAGCGCGGTCCGAATCCAGCCCAGACGTACCAGCGGTACGTCCCGCGGCCGAGCCGGTACCGGTGCCTGCCCCAGGCCCACGCCGGGCGCAGCGCGAGCTGCGGATCGGACGGCCATGCCGCGAGGATCCGCTTGCCGCCACGGAAGAGCTGGACGTGGTAGTAGGTCGCGCGCGGGGCGGGCCGCCAGCGGAGGATCGGGCTGACGGAGACGCGCGGAAGGTACGGCAGCTTCTCGAGCAGCAGAACCTTCGGCAGCGCATGGACGGAGACCGGCTGAGATGCGTTCCCGGCCTGGTCGTATGACCGGACGACGTACAGGTACTCCTTCCCGTTCTCGATCTGCGCGTCGGTGAAGCTTCCGCCGGGCCCCCTGTAGACGACGTCCGGTGCGCTCTGTGGTGCGGCCCGGCCCGAGCGCTCGATCACGGCGATATCCGCCTCGGAGGACGACGTCCAGGCGAGCCGGTCGGCGCCGTCGCCCGATGTGACGGAGACGTTGCCGAGCACCGGCGGCGTCTTGTCGATCCTGATCGTGACGGAGACCGTTCTCGACACCTTCGCGCCGTTCGTCGCAGTGCACCGGATAGTGCGGCCGGCCGTGTCGTCCGCGAACGTCCTCGGATTGCAGCCCTCCGAGCTCCGAATTCCGGTCGGGTCCGACAAGGACCAGCGCAGCGAGACCGCCGACCGGAACCAGCCGTTCGTTCCTACGAGCCCGGCGACCTTCGCTCGGATCACGGGCGGCTCGGGATCGGTCGCAGCCGCGCGGGGAGTCAGGAAGACGGCGCCCGCACAGGCAGCGAGGAGAACGCCGACGCGCAGCACGGCCCGAGGCTAGCGCCCTGAGCGACGCATTGCCACCGGATTCGGGCGGGCGCCGTCCTGCCCCTTCACGATTCCCGAACCCCCGGCTGCGATCATGAGCGGCCGTGTGCGGGATCTGCGGGATCGTGGCGCTCGGCCGGCCGCCCGAGGCCGAGACGATCGAGCGAATGGCCGCCGAGCTCGACCACCGCGGCCCCGACGGGCCCGGCTCCTTCGCGGCCGAAGGCGTCGCGCTCGGCTTCCGCCGGCTCGCGATCATCGACCTGAGCGACGCAGGCGACCAGCCCTTCGCGAGCGAGGACGGCGCGCTCCGGCTCGTCCACAACGGCGAGGTCTACAACTACCGGGAGCTGCGCCTCGAGCTCGAGGCGAAAGGCCACCGCTTCCGCAGCGCGACCGACACCGAGGTCATCCTCGCCGCCTACCGCGAGTGGGGCGAGCGCTGCGTCGAGCGCTTCAACGGCATGTGGGCCTTCGCGCTCTGGGACGGCCCGCGCCGCCGCCTCTTCGCCTCGCGCGACCGCTTCGGCGTCAAGCCCTTCTACTACCGGCTAGGCGGCGACCGCCTGGCCTTCGCGAGCGAGCCGCGCGCCTTCCGCGCCGACCCGCAGGCCCGGCTCGAGCCGAACCCGCGCGCCGTCCGCGAGTACCTGGAGCAGGCCTACCTCGACCACACCGAGGAGACGTTCTTCGCCGGGATCCGCAAGCTCCCGCCTGCGCACTCGCTCGTCTTCGACGAGCACGGCCTGCGGATCGAACGCTACTGGCGCCTCGAGCCGCACGACCCGCCGGCCGGCGACCCGGCCGAGGCCGTCCGCGAGCTCTTCCTCGACTCCGTCCGCCTGCGCCTGCGAAGCGACGTGCCGCTCGGGACGGCGCTCTCGGGCGGGATCGACTCCTCCGCGATCGCGGTCTGCGTCGACCACCTGCTGCGCACCGAGGCCGAGAACGCGGTCGCGGTCGGCGCGCGCCAGCGGACGTTCACGGCCTACTTCGAGGTGCCTGGGTTCGACGAGCGGCCCTACGCGGAGGCCGTCGTCGAGCAGACGCGCGCCGAGCCGCACTGGATCTCCTTCTCGGACGAGGAGCTCGTCGCCGACCTGCCGCGGATCGTCGAGGCGCAGGGCGAGCCGTTCGGCTCGACGTCGATCTGCGCGGGCTGGTACGTCATGCGGGAGGCGAAGCGCTCCGGGCTCACGGTGATGCTCGACGGCCAGGGCGGCGACGAGGTGCTCGCCGGCTACCGCGCGCACCTCGGGCACCGGCTCGCCGACCTCCTCGCGCAGGGGCGTCTCGGGGAGCTGCGCGCGGAGCTCGCCGGCTTCAGCGCCGAGCACAGCCCGATCGCGCTCGTGACGGCGCTGTCGAGGCCGTTCGCGCCCGAGCTCGTGACCCGAATCGTGCGCGCGCGGGCACGCGGATCGGCGGGGCTCGTCCACCCGGACCTGCGCGGCCTGCCCGTCGACGACAGCGCCAACGGCTCGCCGTTCCCCGACCGGCTCCGTCGCCACCAGCAGCTGATCCTTACGCGCCGCGGCTTGCCGGAGCTCCTGCGCTACGAGGACCGGAACTCGATGGCCCACTCGCTCGAGGCCCGCGTGCCGTTCCTCGACTACCGGCTCGTCGAGCTCTGCTTCTCGCTGCCGGGCGGCGAGCTCGTCGGCGGCGGGCGGACGAAGGCGGTGCTGCGGCGCGCGCTCGGCGACCTGCTGCCGCCGACCGTCCGCGAGCGGCGCGACAAGCTCGGCTTCGTCACGCCCGAGAAGCGCTGGCTCCGCGGCCGGCTCGGCGAGCTCGCCGCCGACGTGTTCGCGTCACGCGCCTTCGCCGAGCGCGGCTTCGTCGACGCGGCCGCGGCTCGGCGCCGGCTCGAGCGGCACCGCCGTGGCGAGCTCGAGGCCGGGATGGAGCTCTGGCGCGCGCTCAACCTCGAGCTGTGGGCGCGCGCGTACGTCGATTGAGCGCCCTCGCCCCGCGCATTGCCCGCCGCCTGACGCTGCCGCGCCGCAGGCTCGCCGTGCGTCGTGCCATGCGCGAGCGAGGCTATGAGCGGGTCTTCGGGATCGGCACGGCGCGCACCGGCACGAGCTCGCTCGGCCGCGCGTTCGTCGTGCTCGGCTTCCGCCACACGAGCTGGGACCCGGAGCTCTGGGACGCCTTCGAGCGTCGCGACTACGAGCCGATCTTCGCGGTCGCCGACCGCTTCGAGAGCTTCGAGGACGGCCCCTGGAACGGACGCGACTTCTACCGTGACCTCGACGCCCGCTATCCGCGGAGCAAGTTCGTGCTCACCGTGCGCGAGCCGGAGTCGTGGCAGCGAAGTCACGAGCGCCACTTCTCGTCCGCGGGCGCGCGGCTGATCCCCGAGCGGTACTGGATCCACGACTACCCCGAGCGGCGGGACGAGATCCGGCGCGACTACGAGGCCCGGAACGACGAGGTGCGCGCCTACTTCGCCGAGCGGCCGGACGATCTGCTCGTCCTCGACGTCGTCGGCGGCGAGGGCTGGGAGAAGCTCTGTTCGTTCCTCGGCCTCGACCCGCAGGCCGAGCCCTTCCCGCACTTCAACCCCGGCTGAGCGCGAGCGAGGCCGTCACTGCGCGATCACCTCGTACGGCTCCGTCTCGGTGATCACGTTCGTCTTGAGCATGTTCCCCGCCTCGTCGAGCGGCAGCTCGAAGCCGCGCGGCACGACGAACTCCTCGAACGGCGGCGCGGGCTCGTACCCCGCGAAGCGGTCGAGCTCGTGCTCGTCCCAGATCCGGTAGTAGAACGGCGGCTCGGGCGGCGCCGCGTAGCGGCCGTAGCGCCGGTTCCCGAAGCGGATCCGCGCCTTCGTCCCGCGCGGATCGGTGACGACGTCGGCGACTGCCGGGTAGCGCATGAGGAACGCCTCGAAGCGCAGGCCCGAGCCGCGGTAGCGCTCGATCATCTCGCGCTCCGCGCCCCGGCCCGAGTCCTGGAGCGTCGCGTGACGGGCGCTCGTGCGCCACGGGCCGAGTCGGCGGCGAAGCTCCGTGCGCACGAACGTGACGATGCCTGCCCCGCCGATCGGCTCGCGCATGTAGCCGTAGCCGACGAACTCCGCGCCCGACGAGGTGCTGAGCCGCCGCGGAGCCCGCCGCACGAGCGGGAAAGCCCGGCCGCGCACCCGCAGCGGCCGCGGCGCGAAGTGACGCGCGAGCGTCGCACGGCGCTGGGCATCGAACTGGACGTGGCCGACGTCCGGGTGCTCGCGGGCGAGCTCCACCATGTCCGCCAGCCACTCGCCACGGCGCACGAACTGGACGTCCTCGGGAAGCATCATCAGGTACTCGCCCTCTGCGCGCTCCACGATCTCGTTCATCGCCTCGACCTGGGTGCAGTCGCGAAAGACCTTCTCGTCGACGAAGTCGAGGCTCTCGACGTAGGCTCGCAGCCCGGGCTCGGCCGAGTTCCCGTCGACGACTATCCACTGCACCTGCGGGTAGCGGACGCACTCGTGCGCCGACTCCATCAGCGCGCGCAGGTAGTGCAGCCGGTTGTAGCTGACGACGCCGATCGTGACGGGCGGCGCGACGGGCGGCGCGCTCATCCGACGAGAGCTTCGAACACCACGCGGTGCCGCTCGAGCCAGGGGCCGACGTGGAAGCGCAACGCCCGAGCTCGTGCCGTGGGCGCCAGGGCGTCGAGCCGCTCGGCGCACGCGAGCACCGCCGCCGCGAGCGCCTCCGCGCCGGGCGGGTGGTCGCGCTCCCAATCGAGCGGAGCCTCGACGCCGATCCCGGCGTCACCGACGAGCTCAGGCGTCCCGCCGCTCGCCGAATACACGACCGGCAGGCCGCACGCCATCGCCTCCAGCACCACCGTCGGGCACGGGTCGTTGTACTTCGTGTGGAGCAGGAGGTCGGCCCTCCGGTAGAGCGCGGGCGCGTCGGCCTGGCTGTACGGCCCGAGGAGCTCGACCCGGTCTTCGAGGCCGGCGAGCAGCCCCGGCAGCTCACGCCGCACCACTCGCGGATTCGGGTCCCACGACAGTCGCCCCGTGACGAGCAGACGGGCGTCGGGGAGCAGGCGGAGGGTCTCGAGCGCCGTTGCGAGGCGGTAGCGCTGGTACTGGTTGCCGCCGAGGAGGAGCGTGAGCGGGCGCTCGGGTCGCTCGGCTGGCGTGAAGAGCTCGGTGTCGACCGGATTCGGCAGCACCTCGGCCTCTCCACGACGGGGGCCGAGGAGCCGGTCGGAGCTCAGGCGGCAGAACTCGCTCTGGAAGAAGACGTGGTCGGCGGCGTGCAGGCCCTCGGCGAACGGCTCGTTCGTCCGCTCCCAACCTGGCCCGTGCCACCCCGGGTACGCGACGCCGTCCTGGTTCCAGGCGACGGCCGCTCCCCGCTTGCGCGCGAGACGGATGAGGTCACTCGAGTCGGCCGGCCGATTGCTGCTCCCGAGGTAGAGCACGTTGAACGCAGACGGCTCGTTCGGGAAAAGCCGCTGGAGGTGCTGGAACTTGACCGTCCCGCCGTGCGCGAGGTCGTCTGGGCCGGGAATGTGATCGTGGCCGTAGAAGACGGCCACGCCGTCGGTCGAGGGGCGGGCCCGGGCGATCCGTCGATGACGCCGGATACGCGCGAGGGTGCTCCTCACGCGAGCCCCAGCCTCTCGAGGTAGCGGTCGGCGACGTCCGTCAGGCTCGGGACGCGGATCGCCGCACGGCGCTCGTCGAGCTCCGCGACGAGCCGGTCGAGGAGCTCCGGCAGCTCCTCGCGCTCGTCGAAGCCGAGCCCTGCCTCACCGACCAGTTCCGGATGACCGCCGCTCCGCGAGTAGAGAGCCGGCAGGCCGCACGCAAGTGCCTCGAGGAGCGCGTTCGAGCACGGGTCGTGGAGGCTCGCGGTGATGTAGAGGTCCTGACGCCGAAGCACCTCGGCGAGCTCGTCCGACGGCAGTGGCGGGAGCACGACCTCAGCCTCCACGGGAACCGCCGAACGGCCGACGAAGGTCAGCTCGTAGCGCTCCCGGTCAATGGACCGAGCGAGCCAGGCATACGTCTCACTACCCTTGCGCGGATTGTCGGACCAGCTGGTCGCGACGACCCGAACGCGGCGGCCTCGAAGCGGCGGGGACTCGGCGGGCGGGTGGAAGATCTCCGGGTCGACCGCATTCGGGATCACGACCGGATCGCGCAGCTCGAGCCCGAGCTCGCAGTGTGCCTCGAGGCTGTACCGGGACTGGAGGATCGTCGCGTCGGCGAGCTCGCGGTTGATCTCGACGATCCGCCGGTCGGCGCCGTCGTCGGCTCCGCGATAGAGCCCGATCGGTCCGTCGACCCGATGGACGACGCGCCCGGCCGGCCGTCGCCGCACGTCCACGAGGTACGAGTGCAGGAGGACGGAGCGGGCGCGCCGCGGAACCTGCCCATCCGTGACACGCAGGCCACGGCGGCGGAGCTCGCCCCGCAGCGCGAGCAGGAACTGGTTCGAGCCGCCGTACGGCGGTGGCCGCAGCTTGTGCGAGATCGCCACGTCCGGTGCGCGCAGCCTCACGCGTCCACCCGAGCGGCGACCTCCAGGAGGAAGTCGCCGTACCGGCGCGCGACGACCGGCGTCGAGTAGCGCTCCTCCACGGTCTTGCGGGCGCGCGCACCCAGCGCCGCGCGCTCCGCCGGGTCGCGCAGCCGTTCGAACGCCGCACGCCACTCCCCGGGCGAGTCGGCCACGATTCCCCCGCCGTGGGCGTCGATCGCCTCGACGTACGACTGCTGCGGGCTCGCGACCGCCGGCAGGCCCGCCGCCATCCCGAGCGTGATCTTCCACTCGCTGTGGCCAAGCTCGTAGCCGTTGACGAGGCGCTTGGGGGACACGATCGCGTCGCAGCTTCGCAGCGTTCGAGCGTAGCCACGGAGGCTGAACGGCTCGTAGGAGCAGGTCGTCACCGCTTGAAGCGCAGCGAGCTCGGGCGGTGGGGCGTCCGAGACGAGGACGAGCTCGGCGTCGCCGATGCTGGCGAGAGGCTCGTAGAGGAGCTCGAGCGGCCGTGCCTTGTACGAGCGGCCGGACCACACGAGCCGCAACCGGTGGCGTTCGTGGTGCCGACGCGGCCGGAAGAGCGAGGTGTCCACGTTGTCGGGAATCCACTCCGCCCGCTCGTTGTAGCGCCGCACGATTCCGAGAAGGTAGGTCGAGTCGGCCACGACGGCATCGGCGTCACGCGTCATCGCCTCGGCGTCGCGGCGCTGCTCCTCTGTCGGCCGCGTGCGCGGGATCTCGTACTCGCCCCAGATCTCGTAGTAGTTCACGTTCGCGTCGAAGACGACGCGGGCGCCTCGTTCCCGCACCAGCGCGGCCTCCGCTTGCGACCGCTCGTCCATCGCCTTCACGAACACGACGACGTCGTAGCGGCGCTCGGAGCGGTACAGGTCGTTCCGGATCGGGGTGTTTCGGTTCAGCCAGCGCGCCACGTTCGCGATCCGCATCGCGACGCTGGTCTCGAGGCTGCGAAAGGTCGCGCGCTCGGCCCGGAGCGTGGCGGCCGTGAGCCAGCCGACCCGAAGCGACGGCCCGCCGCGACCGAGCCGCGGGCTCAATCGCTCGGGCGGCGCGCGAGAAGCGGCGCGTCCTCCTCCTGCGCGCCGACCGCCTCGCTCGTCCAGCGCAAGAGCGGCCGGACGGGGCCGCTGATCCTGCCGGAAAACTCGCCGCGCGCGGTCGGGCCTGCCCGCTCCACGACCTGGAAGGTCAGCGCCGACTCGACCTCCGCGTGCCGCCATGGCTTGCGGCCGAGGAGCGCCGACTTGACGGACACCGTCACGTGGAGCGTGCCCTCGTTGAGCAGGTGCTCCGGGATCCAGGCGGTCGCGACGTAGCGGCCCGGCTCGCGGGGCTCGCTCCAGACCGGATTCGTGTCGAGGGCGCTGAAGACGAGCGCGCCGCCCTCGTCGACGACGTCGATCCACGGGAAGACCGCCTCGCGGCGCAGCAGGTCGAATGCGATCTCGATCCCGACGGGCTCGGAGACGTCCAGGACGTCGGCCACCGCCCCGCCCGCGTCGACGACGCGCGCCGAGCGGAGGCGCGCCCAGTCGTCGCCCGGCGCCGCCGTCGCGTCGCGCCACACGCGATGCGCGGACGTGCCGAGGTCGCCGTGCAGGTACCGGCCGATCACGTGCTCGGCCGGTCCATCCTCGATCAGCCGCCCACTGTCGAGCAGGATCAGGCGCGGGCAGAGGCGCGCCATCGTCGGCATCGAGTGCGAGACGAAGAGCACCGTGCGTCCCGACTGGCCGTAGCTCTCCATCTTGCCGAGGCACCGTTTCTGGAACTCGGCGTCGCCGACCGCGAGCACCTCGTCGACGAGCAGGATCTCGGGCTCGAGGTGGGCGGCGACCGAGAAGGCGAGGCGGACGGTCATGCCGCTCGAGTAGCGCTTCACCGGCGTGTCGAGGAACTTCTCGATCCCGGCGAAGTCCACGATCTCGTCGAACTTCCGCGCGATCTCCGCACGGCGCATGCCCAGGATGGCGCCGTTCAGGAAGATGTTCTCGCGGCCCGTCAGCTCGGCGTGGAAGCCGGTGCCGACCTCGAGCAGGCTGCCGACCCGGCCACGGATGTCCGCGTACCCCGCCGTCGGCTCCGTGATCCGAGACAGGAGCCGTAGCAGCGTCGTCTTGCCGGCGCCGTTTCGGCCGATGATCCCGAGCACCTCGCCCTCTGAGACCTCGAACGAGACGTCGCGAAGCGCCCAGATCGTCTCCCGCTTCGTCCGCCCCCGCACGAGCGTCCGCAGCCCGTGCGCCAGGTGGTCGCGCAGCGTGTCGATCGCCGAGTGCTGCTCGCCGAGCCGGTACTGCTTGCCGAGATCGTGGGCGCGAACGGCGAACATCAGATGAGGTCCGCGAAGTAGCGCTCGACCCGCTTGAAGTACCAGAGCCCGCTGAGCGTGATCGCGAGCCCGATCCCGAGGCTCTCCAGGTAGATGCCGTAATGCGGCAGCCCTTTCCCGAGCACCGCCCACCGAAAGCCGTCGATCACACCCGTCATCGGGTTGAGCGCCAGCAGCGTCTGCGTGCGCGGCTTGACGGCGGTGATCCCCCACAGGATCGGGGTGACGAAGAACCAGATCGTCGTCAGGAACGGCACCGCGTACGGAACGTCGCGATAGCGGACGTTGAGCGCCGACAGCCAGAGCCCGACGCCGAACGCCGTCAGGAGGGCCATCCCGAGGAAGAACGGGATCCCGATCGCGTGCCAGTGCGGCGTGCGCCCGTACCACAAGAACATCCCGACGAGCACCGTGAATGCGCAGAGAAAGTCGATCACGGGCGCCACGACGGAGCCGAGGGGGATGATCAGGCGCGGGAAGAAGACCTTCGTGATCAGGCTCTGGTTCCCGACGATGCTCGTGCTGCTCGCCGAGAGGCAGGCCGTGAAGTACGTCCACGGCAGCATCGCCGTGAAGACGAACAGCGGATAGGGCACCTTGTACTCCGGCTTCAGGTGCAGCCCGCGGTGCAGGACGAGCGTGAAGACGACCGTCGAGACGAGTGGGACGATGATCGCCCACGCGGCGCCGAAGGCGGTCTGCTTGTACTTGACCTTGACGTCCCGCCAGATCAGGAAGAAGAGGAGCTCGCGGTAGGCCCAGAGCTCGCGCAGGTCGAGCCGGACGCGGCGGCGCGACGGCTGGATCCGCCGCACGCGCGGGGTCGCCGAGACGCTGCTCATGCGTCCTCGCGGCGGACGACGTGGTTGCCGAGCACGAGCACGTCCATCCTCGTCTTCTGGAAGGTCTCGACGGCGTGCTCGGGAGTCATCACGATCGGCTCGTTCTCATTGAACGACGTGTTCAGGACGACGGGCACCCCCGTCAGCTTGCCGAACTCACCGATCAGGCGGTGGTAGCGCGAGTTGACGCGCTCCTCGACGGTCTGGAGCCGGCCGGTGTCGTCGACGTGGTTCACGGCCGGAATCTCGCTTCGCTTCTCGGGCCGCGTCTTGTAGACGAGCACCATGAACGGCGAGGTGTAGTCCTGCTCGAACCACTCGCCGGTCGCCTCGGCGAGGATCGATGGCGCGAAGGGCCGGAACGGCTCGCGGTGCTTGATCCGGGCGTTCAGGATGTCCTTCATGTCGGCGCGGCGGGGGTCGACGACGATCGAGCGGTTGCCGAGCGCGCGTGGCCCGAACTCCATCCGCCCCTGGAACCAGCCGACGACGTCGCCGGCCGCGATCCGCTCGGCGATCGCCGGGAAGAGCTCGTCGTCCGAGAGCCGCTTCGGCTCGAGCCCGGCGGAGGCGACCGCGGCCCCGCACTCCTCGTCCGAGTACCCGGGCCCCGTGTAGGCGTGCTCCATCACGAAGCTCCGCGGCCGGCCGAGCTCCTGGTTCCAGACCCAGTAGGCGGAGCCGACGGCGGTGCCCGAGTCGCCCGCCGCGGGCTGCACGTAGACGCCGTCGAACGGCGTCTCGGGCCGGATGCGCCCGTTCGCGACCGCGTTCAGCGCGACGCCTCCGGCGAGGCAGATGTTCGGGAGGCGGGTCTGCTCCCACAGCTCGGAGACGAGGTGGAGGTAGGCCTCCTCGAGCATGGCCTGGAGAGCGGCCGCGACGTCCTCCTGGCGCTCGGTCAGCTCTTCGCGCGGCTCGCGCGCCGGGCCGAAGGCCTCGACGAGCCGGTCCGAGTAGATGCGCCCGATGGAGGGCGTCTTCTCGTCCCAGGTCATGTCGACGCCTTCCTTGTCGTGCGTGAAGTAGTCGAGCCCGAGCTCGAAGGCGGAGCCGTTCAGGCGGACGAGGTCGCGCATGCGGCCGAGGTGCCGCTCCGGGTCGCCGTAGGGGGCGAGGCCCATCACCTTCCCCTCGTCGCCGTATTTCGGGAAGCCGAGCCACTGCGTCAGCGCGGTGTAGAAGATCCCGAGCGAGTGCGGGAAGAGGACGCGGTCGAGGACCTCGAAGCGGTTCCCGCGCCCGACGGCGAGCATCGTCGAGGCGAAGTCGCCGAACCCGTCGACCGACAGCACCGCCGCCTCTTCGAAGGGCGAGACGAAGAACGCGCTCGCGACGTGGGCCTGGTGGTGCTCGACGTTGTGCACCTGGGCGCGAATCTCGTCGGTTCCGACGCCCACCGCCGAGGCGAGCGCCGCGCGCACGTCCCGAACCTTCGCCGCGTTCTCGAGCCGGGCCTTCAGGTAGCGGGCGCTCGCGCCGTGGCGGATCGTGCGCAGGAGCTTGCGGCCGAGGTTCGCCTTCGGGTCGCGTGAGACGGCGACGTGGTCGAGGTCGCCGACGCTCAGCCCCGCGTCTGCGAGGCACCAGGCCGCGGCCAGCTCCGGGAAGCCGGCGCAGTGCTTGACGCGGTTGAAGCGCTCCTCCTCGGCCGCCGCCACCAGCTTGCCGTCGATCAGGAGCGCCGCCGCCGCGTCACCGTGATAGGCGTTCAGGCCGAGAATCGCGGTCACGCCACCCTATTGTGGCAGTCCCGTGTGGACGAACTGTTAGGGAGTCTTGGGGTGGGCGGGCGGGAACGCCCTATCCTCCCGCTCCATGGCCACGTTCACGATCATCCTCGCGACGGCAGGCAGGCCGACGGTCAAGCACACGCTCGCGAGCATCGCCCCGCAGCTCGAGCCGGGGGACGAGCTGTTCATCGTGCGCGACGACTCCGGCGACGCCGGCGACACGCCGCGAAACGAGACGATGCACCGCGCCGCCGGGACGCATCTCCTCTTCATCGACGACGACGACGTCTACGTCCGCGACGCGCTCGCCCGCATCCGCCGCTTCGCCGACGAGCACCCCGGAAGGATCGGGCTCTTCAAGATGAAGCACGTGGTCGGGACGACCCACTGGCGCGACCGCGAGGTCTACTACGGCAACGTCAGCACCCAGATCTTCTGCGTGCCGAACGTCCCGGGGAAGCTCGGGCGCTGGCACAGGACCGAGCGACCCAACCGTGACGAGCCGTACATCGGCGACTACGTCTTCCTGAAGGAGACGATCGAGCTCCAGGGCGAGCCGATCTTCGTCGACGAGGTGACGGTGCTCGTCCGGCCCGAACGGAACCCGCTGAAGCGGTGGTTCGTTCGCGCGCGGTATCGGGCGGCCCTCGGGCAACGGCTTCGCGCCCTCCGCGCGTGACGCGCGTCGTCGGGATCGTCCTCGTTCGCAACGAGGACGTCTTCGTGGAGCAGGCGGTCCGCAACGTCCTCGACTTCTGCGACGAGCTCTTGCTCTGCGACAATGAGTCGGAGGACGAGACCTTCGGGATCCTGGAGCGAATCGCTCTCGAGCAGCCGGAGAAGGTCAGCCTGCGCAGCATCCGACATCCCTCGGTCTCGCACGACCTGATCGCGCCCCGCGCCGGCGAGCCGCTCTGGGCGTTCGCCGTCGACGGCGACGAGCTGTACGACCCGCAGGGGCTGCGCGAGTTCAGGACGCGGCTCCTCGCGGGCGAGTTCGACGACTGGTGGCTGATCCGGTCGAACATGCTCCACGCGACCGAGCTCGACCGGGCCGCCGCCACGGCACGCGGGTACCTCGCACCACCGGCACCGAGCATGGTCAAGCTCTACAACTTCGCGTTGATCGAGCGTTGGGACGGCTTCCACCACCACCGCCTGGACGGCGCCCACGGCCTCGTGTTCAAGCCGGGCCGCGAGCCCCGCAAGCTGGAGCTCGGGAAGCAGTACGACTGGGAGCGCTCGCCGTTCCGCTGCCTGCACGTGTGCTTCCTCCCGCGGTCGAGCCGCGACCGCGCGGGCGGGCCCCGGCCGAACGTCCGCGAGCGGCACGGTGCCGCGCGGCTCCACCGGCGCGTCTGGCGGCGGGCCCGCGAGCGGCTCGGCATCCCTGAGCAGTCGGCGTGGAAGCTCGAGCACTACCGCCAAGGGCCGGTCGTGGAGACCGACGTCCGGCCGTTCTTCAGCGGTGGGTAGTCAGAGCCAGCACGTACTCCGCGACCCGGGCCGGGGCTGCGTGTGCGTCGAAGTAGCGGCCCGCCGCCTCCCGCAGCGCGCGCTGCTCGTCCGGCGCCGCGAGCAGCGCATCGATCGTCGCCGGCACCTTCTCGTACTCCGCCTCCGGCGCGGCCTCGGTGTCGTCCGGCCGCGCGATCCCGCAGTCGGCGACGTGGACGCCCGGCTCGATCGGCACCGGCCAGCGCGGCGGCGGCAGCGCGTCGAAGACGACGCAGGCGCCCATCGCCAGCAGGTCGATCGTCCGCCACGACCAGCAGAGGTGCTTGCCGGCGCGCATCGGCACGAGCCGCGCCCGCGCGAGCCGCCGCCAGAGCTCGCGCGGCGGGACGGGGTCGCGCGTCACGGAAATCCCGCTCGCGCGCAGCCGCTCCATGTTCTCGGCGTCCTCCTCCGGCGGGAACCCGTGGGGGAAGACCGCGAGCAGGTCCTTCGAGCAGTCGAGCTCGGCCAGCCGCTCGAACACGCGCAGCGAGTGCTCTCGCCCGCCCCAGACGTTCGAGACGTAGGCGAGGTCGACCTCCTTCGGCGCGTCTCGCAGCGAGCGCAGGTGGGCGATCTTGCCGCGGTCGAGGAGGCCGTTTCCGTTCACGACCGGCACGACCTTCGGGTCGTAGGCGTCGCCGGGCCAGCGGTTCGCCTTGAAGTAGACGTCGGCCCACTCGAGCGCCTCGGGATCCTTGATCTCGCGCCGGTCGTGTGCGTCGATCGCGAAGCGCACGCCGTCGCAGACGTAGCGGCCGACCCATGCCTCACCGTCGCCGCGGCCGAAGCGGTACGCGAGGCTGATCTTCGCGCGCACACCGGGCACGGGCGGCAGGCCGCGCGCGCGGAGCCGCGCCACCTCCTCGAAGCCGAGGAGGTAGTACTTCTGGTACCCGATCGTACGGCCGACGCGGGCCGGCGCGTGGAACTCCACGGAGCTCACGCCGCCGCCTCTCGATAGAGGCCGATCGTCGCAGCAAGGACGGCGTCCCACGAGAAACGCTGCCTGATCCGTTCGCGCGCGGCCGCTCCGAGCCGGCCCCGCAGGTCGGCATCGCCGAGCACCCGCTCGAGCGCGGCGCGCAGCGCCGCCGGGTCGCGCGGCGGGACGAGCAGGCCCGTCTCCCCGTCGACGACGAGGTCGAGGAGGCCGCCGACGGCGCTCGCCACGACCGTCCGCCCGTGCGCCATCGCCTCCGCGCAGACGACGCCGAAGCCCTCGCGCCGCGAGGGACACGCGACGACCGCGACCCGGCGATACAGCCGCTCCAGCTCGTCGTGGGGGACGAAGCCGAGCGCCCCCGGCACGCGGTCTCGGAGCGGCCCGTCGCCCGCGACGACGAGCTTCATCCCCTGCGTCGCGGCGAGGAGCTCCTCGACGCCCTTCTCGGGCGACAGCCGTCCCGCGTAGAGCACCTCCTGGGAGTCCGGCTCGGGCTCGACCGACTCGGGGACGTCGACGCCGCTCGGGACCACCGCGACGTCGCGCGCGCCCAGCCGCCGCGCCGCGTCCGCGAGCCACGACGAGGCCGCGACGACCCGCCGGGCGCGGCGCAGGACCGGCCGCGCGAGCCACGGCGCCCGAAGGGCGAGCTCGACGTCCGTTCCCCAGACCTGGACGACGTAGGGCTTGCGCAGCGAGAGCGCGATCGCGCCCGCGGGGAGCCAGTGCGCGTGGACGAGGTCGGCGTCCCGCGCGGCGCGCGCGGCGGCGCGCCGGAAGGAGGCCACCATCGCGGGAGCGAGCAACGCGCGCTGCGGGTGCCGGCGGAGGTTGCCGACGACGCCGTCGCCGTAGGCGATCCCGTAGTGGTTGAACCGCAGCGGAGACACGACGTCCAGCTCGAGCCCGCGCTCCCGGAGCCGCTCCACCGCAGCCCCGACGAAGTGCCCCGCCGCGTCCCCCGGGAAGCGGGGGTACGACGTCGTCAGGACGGCGACCTTCACGGTCGCTCGACGGGAAGCAGCAGCTCGTACGCGAAGCGGTCGAGAAGCGGCAGGCGGAGCTGCGGCACCCGAAGCCCGCGCCGCCCCAGCTTGAAGAGCGCCTGGTTCAGACCGTGGTTGACGAGCGAGCCGAGGAAGCTGCCGTGGACCGGGGCGAGCGGCCGTCCGCCCGCGGCTCGCGCGAGGGCGGCCAGCTCGGCCGCGGAGAAGGGCTCCTCCGTCCCGAGCGGCCATGTCCCGCGGCGTTTCATGAGGCCCATCCAGAGCCGGTAGGCCGGCGCGAGGCGGTTCGGGACGCCGACGAACGCGATCCCTCCGGGCCGCAGGAGCTCGAGGTGCGCGGCCACGACAGCGCGGCGCCGCTCGCCAAGGAAGTGCTCGCAAAGCCCGAACGACATCGCGACGTCGAAGGCGCCGCGCAACCCGTCAGGGAGGTCGAACACATCGGCCCGGACGGGGTCGAAGCCGACGCCGTGCGCGCCGTAGAGCGCCCGCGCCTGCTCGAGGGGGAGCGGTGCCTCGTCGAGGAGCGTCACGTGCGCCCCGCGACGCGCGTAGAGAAGCCCGTTCAACCCGCGCCCCGCGCCGATCTCGATTGTTCGCAGGCCGTCGAAGCCGCCGAGCCGCTCATGCACGATCCGCTCCTGCGCGCGCCAGCGCGGGGTGCGCTCCTCCGCGTCGGCGGCGGCCGGGTCGAGCGGCTCGACCCGCCAGTGCGCCTCCCAGTCGGCCGCGCGTTCCACGCGGGCGACTGTAGCTCCGCATGCCGTAGTCCGACTGATCAGCGTCCTCGACCGGTCATTTCAGACGGACGCGCGGGCAAGCCCGCACGTCCTGATGGTCGGCACCGCAAGCGGTGCCTCGGCTCATACTTGACCGCGTGCTCGGCCCGCTCCCGCTTCGCCTACGTCTCGGGCTCGTGGCGCTCCTGACACTTGCGACCGTGGCCGTCGCGCTCGCGCCCGGCCGGCTCTCGGCGCCGATCCGCCGCGTCGCGAACTACCGCGCGGACACGCGCGACCCGATCTACAACGCGCCGATCAACGCACGGGCCATCAGGCGGGCGGGCGCGCTCCTTCCCGACTCGCGCCGCGTCACGTACTACATCCACACGCGGCCCGCGCCGCAGCTCGGCCACGACCTGATCGGCGCCGGCCTGCTCTTCTTCCTCCCCGCGGTCCCAGTGCCGAGCCCGCGCGAGGCGCAGTGGATCCTGAGCTACGAGGCACCCACCCGGCTGCCGAAGGGCGTCCGCGCCGACCGCGCCTACACCCTCGGCAAGCGGATCTACCTGATCCGCGTGCGGCAGGCCTGATGGGGCTCGTCCCCGGCGTCGTCGCGCTCAACGTCCTCCTTGCCGCGGTGGGCTACTGCGTCCTCTACGCGGCCCTGCGCGGACGGAGCGTCATGACCTACGCGTCGTACGCGGGCGTCGCGCTGCTCCTCGGCGCCGGGCTCGTCCCGCTCGTGCTCTCGATGCTCGCGCCGACCGGCCTCCACCTCGGGCTGCCCGCCTTCGCGGTCGTGGCGGCCGTCCTCGCTGCGGCCGGCCTCGCCGCCGGACGGGTCTACCGGCTCGACGCCGATCCCCGCCGCGCCGCGCCGCCTGCCGGCCGCCTCGAGGACGCCGTCGTCACCGTCGCCGCATTCGGGATCGTCGCCATCCTCGGGATCGCGCTCGTCGGCGCCTTCCGCTCGTCGCCGTGGCTCGACGACACCTGGTACTTCTGGCTCCCCAAGGGCCGCGCCCTCGACCTCGTCGGCCTCGACCCGCGCCTCTGGACGCCGAACCCGCGGCTGCACATGCTGTTCGGCAACGACCACGAGAGCCTCTGGTTCATCCGGCCCGACAACCCCTTGTGGTGGTCGATCCTCCTGAACCTCGACATGCGCTTCGTGGGCTCGATCGACATGCGGGCCGTGAACGGCGAGCTCGCCTTCCTGATGATCGGCTTCGTCGGAACTGCGGCGCGCCTCCTCTGGGGCCGCGTCCGGCTCTCCATCCTCCTGCCCGCCCTGCTCCTACTGCTCTCGGCGCCGGAGTTCCTCCGCCAGACGCAGGGCGGGGACGCCGACATACCCCTCGCGATCTATCTCGCGCTCGCGATCCTCTGCGCGGTCGGCTGGCTCGCCCTGCGGAGCCGCTTCGCGCTCGCGCTCTTCGTCGTCTTCGCGGCCACGGCGGCCGCGATCAAGTCCGAGGGCGTGCTCGAGCTCGTCCTCGACCTCGCCATCGTCAGCGTCGCAGCGTGGCGGGTGCGGCGCGCGCTCCTGCCGCTGTGGGGCGCCGCCGTCGTCGCGATCGGGACGGGCATCCCGTGGTACGTGTGGCGCTCCGTGCACGACGTCTCGAACGTCTTCAGCCTCCGGAACGCGCTCTCGCCGTCGTACCTGCGGCAGCACACCGACCTCTTGCACGGGGGGTTGCGCATCCTCGGCGACCACCTCACCTCGATCCGCGAGTGGTCGCTGATCGTCCCGCTGGCGATCCTGCTCGGGCTGCTCGGCCTCGTCCGGGAACGGCGGGTCGCCTGGCTCGCGCCCGCCGCGTTCCTCGGCTTCGGCTACGTCTTCTTCGTCTGGATCTCGTGGGCCGATCCGGACGGCGCGTTCCGGCTCGTCGCCTCGGCGTACCGCTACGTCACACCGCCGATCGTCCTGGCAGGCGTTTTCCTCCCGCTGCTGGCCGAACGGCTTGTCACGGGCGTTACGGGCAGAACTCCAACCGATCGACCGGTCGGTTCAGACGGACGCACGGGCAAAGCCCGCGCGTCCTGACGGTCGGCGCCGACGAGTCGGCGCCTTAGTGGAACCGGCCCAGGCGACCGGGGCCGCTGAACAGCACCACGTCGCCGAGGCTCGTGTCGTTCAGCCAGTTCGAGGTGAGCCCGATCCGGTACGTCCACGGGCCGGCGGGCGGCTTGTCGACGAAGCTGTGCGCCCGCGTCGAGCCGAGGTACGTCATCTCGACGCGGCAGTCGACCGCGCCGGCGCGCCCGTAGGTCGTCAGCGGGAGGCAGCGGATGCCCTCCCGCCCGGGCGGGAGGGTCGGATCGGGCGCCTGAACGGTGGGTCGGGAGCGATAGACGCGGTAGAAGACGTTCGTACCGGCCGTCGCGGGCGGGTCCCAGCGAACGAGCTCGCCGCCCCCGCCCCGGCCGACGCGCACCGTGAAGCCGTTGTCGACCGGGACCACGACGTTCTCGTCGAAGTACTTCACGACCGCGTGCGCGCGGAGCGGCGGGAGCGCCAGGAAGAGGAGGACCGGGATCACCGCGAACACGGCGCCGCTCGCGAGGACCCATGGCGCGCGCCACCGGATCGCCCGTGTCCGCACGGGGAAGCGCTCCCAGAGCCGGGGTCCCACCGCCGGCACCAGGAGCGGGATGAGCGCGGTGAAGATCAGGAAGGGCGGGAAGCCCGGCAGGAAGAGGCGGAGGAGAATCCCGCTCTCGACGCTCGCCTGGTCGGAGCTCCCCTTGACGAGGACGAACCCGCCCATCCAGCCGGCGAGCAGCAACGCCTTCGGCCACGAGCGCCGCGCGGCCGCGAGGAAGCCGGCGAGCGGCAGCCACTGGAGCAGCCGCGTGCTCCAGAAGAACTCCCGCAGCTCGAGGTAGTTGTCGTGCATCCGCGTCCAGTCGAAGTGGAGGTAGCGGGTGACGACGAGGCCGAGCGGGAGGTCGCCGGCGCCGACGCTCCCGGCGCCCAGGGCCAGCGCCTTCGGCGCGGGCGTGAGGAACGGGAGGTGCCCGAGCCCCTTGAGCTTCCAGAGCGCGAGCGCGACGAGGGCCGGCGCCATCGCCGCGGCGAAGACGAGGCCCGGCCGGAAGCGGCGCGCAGCGGCGAAGGCGAGCAGCGGTCCGCCGAGGAAGAGCGCATTCGCCGGCTTGGTCGCGACCGCATAGCCGGCGGCGAGACCGGCGAGCGCGGCGTCGATCCAGGCGCCTTCGTCGAGCACGCGCATGCAGAGGTAACAGGCGACGAGCACGCAGACCATCGACGCGTAATCCGCGAGCCCCGTGAGGCCGAAGGCCTGCGGCAGGAACTGCTCGACGTACTTCTCGTGGTAGCGGTGGTCCCAGAGCGGGATGGCCGCGTAGGGCGCGAGCACCCAGAGCGCCGCCGCGAAGTAGCCCAGCAGCCGCCCGCCGATCCGCGCCGCGATCCCGTAGACGCAGAAGAGCGCGACCGGCATCAGCACGAGCGTCTGGAAGAGCATCACCACGGGAAGCGCGCTCAAGAAGTTCGAGCCCGCGACGAGCGCGATCGGAGAGAGCAGGTACGACCACCCGAAGCCGATCTCCGACTCGGGGACGTGGCCGTGGGCGATCGACCACGCGGCGCTGTAGTGGAACGTCTGGTCGCCGCCCTGGTAGAAGAGCCAGCCGTTGCGCCGGACGACGAACGCGAAGGCGACGACCGTCAGCCACTGGAGGACGACGAACCCTCCGAGCACGAGCCGCGGCTCCAGGGTCGCCACTCGCTCCTCGAGCCACGCGAAGTCGCGGATCGGCCTCGCCGCGAGCGTGCCGTTCGGCCGCATCAGCGCGCGGTCGTCTTCCCGAAGACGACCGGCAGCGCGAGCACGAGGATCGCGACGAAGTAGAAGTAGTAGAACTGCATCGTCAGGTAGAAGGCGTTCGCAGCCATCGTCCCGGCGAGGGTAGCGGTCAGCCCCCACGACAACGGCCGGAGGCGCGAGGCCACCGGGTCACGCGCCGTCGCGAGCGCGCGCCCGAGCCGCCGCGCCGCCCGCAGGCGCAGGAAGAGGTAACGCAGGAAGAGGCCGAAGACGAGCGTCCCGACGAGCCCTGTCTCGACGATCAGCGCCACGTAGAACGAGTGCGGCCCCCAGTTCGTCTTGCCGGTGACGAACTCGTAGTAGACGGAGAAGTTGTTCAGGCCGAGGCCGAAGAGCGGGTGCGAGTGCAGCACCTGCGGGACGAAGTCGTAGACGCCGAAGTGCGCCGAGGTCGAGCGGCCGCCGGTCTGGACGCGCGAGCGCAGCACGGTCTCGAAGAAGTGCTGGCGGCGGGCGACGATCGCGAGGACGACGAGCCCGACCGCTCCCAGCGGCACGAGCACCGCGCGCGAGACGAGCTGCCGGTAGTACGGCAGCGCGAGCACGAGCAGGCCGACGGCGAGCCCGAGGAGCCCGCTCCGCGAGAGCGTCGCCAGCTCGACGAGGAGCAGGAAGGCGAGCAGCCCGACGAGCGGCAGGCGGAGGCGATGGCCGCGCTCGAGGCGCAGGTAGATCGGGGTCAGGGCGAGGAGCGGGACGAGCAGCATGACCCCGAGGTGGTTCGGGTCACCGGTGAGCGCGTTCGGCCGGTACACGCTCGCGCCGTTGACCGCGCCGTAGATGTTGATCGAGCTCGCGCCGCCGGTGAGCGGGCCGAGGACGATGCGGTCGAGGTTGTGGCCCGAGCGCGCGACGAGCAGCTGGAGCACGCCGTACGCCGCGTTCGCCGCGAGACCGACGGTGAAGACTGTGAGCGTCCTCCAGTAGAAGCCGACCGACCGCCGCGCGAGGTACGCGACCCCGCACGCGAGCAGGCCGAAGTGGAGGAAGAACTTCACGAGCCCCTTCACGTACTGGTCGAGCGCCTGCTTCGTGTCGAGGTTGAAGAAGCCGATCAGGTAGACGAGCAGGAAGGCGGCGAGGAAGACGAGGACGACGGCGCCGGTGCGCTGGAGGCGCCGGTCGCCGTCCGCGAGCCGGTCGAGCACGAACGAGACGACGAAGAGGCCGGCGAGGATGTCCTCGAGGCTTACGTTCCCACCGAACGACCAGTGGACCTTCTCCCACGTGACCGTGAAGGCGGCGGCGAGGAAGAGGAGCTCGGTGCGGCGGCCGGCGACGCGCGTCACGCGAGGCTCCGGAGCAGGTCGGCGAGCTCCTCGGAGCGGGCCTCGCGGGACAGGCGCTCCCGCAGCTCCTCGGGCAGCGGCGACCCGTTCAGCCGCCCGGCGCGCCAGCGCTCCACGAGCTCAACGAGGCCGGCGCGGATCGCTTCGACGTCGTCCGGCGGCGCGACGATCGCGGCGCCCGTCTCACGGAGGAGCTCGGCCGCGGCGCCGTCCGGCGGCACCGCCGCGAGGATCGGCCGCTCGGCGGCCAGGTACTCGAACACCTTCCCGGAGAGCACGCCGCGCCCGCGCCCGCCGGCCTCGGGAACGAGCAGGAGGAGCGCCTCCGAGTCGCGCTGGAGCTCGAGCGAGCGCCGCCGCGGCACGTAGGGGAGGAGCTCGAGCCGGTCGCCGAGCCCGAGCCCTTCCGCCCAGTCGCGGTCGGCAGAGCGGAAGTCGCCGACGAAGCGCGCGACGACGTCGAGGTCGGAGCGCGCGAGCGCCTCCAGGAACGGCCGCGGACTGCGCTTGCCGAAGAAGCTCCCGGTGTGCGTGATCCGGAAGCGCTCGGCCGGCCGGTACTCGAGCCCGGCGAAGTCGTCGAAGTCGCATCCGTTCGCAATCGTCACGACCCGGCCCTTCGGCTCGAGCGCGCGCACCTCCTCCGCGATCGCGTCCGAGACGGTGACGATCGCGTCGGCCGACCGCGCGACCGTACGCGCCACCGCGCGCTCGCCGCTCTCCTTGGCACGCACGAGCCGGCTCTCGGCCCGCCGGTGCGGGTGCGCTCCGAGGGAGTCGCGGAGGTCGGCGACCCACTTCGCCCCGGCGCGCTTGGCCGCGGCGCCGACGAGGTGGACCGAGCTCGGGGGCGAGGTCGTGACGACGACGTCGATCCCCTCCCGCCGCACGATCCGCAGCGCCGCCGGGATCGCGGTCAGGTTCCAGCTCACGTTCTCGTCCGGGACGAGGACGCGGCGGAACGCGAGCCGCGCGTGGCGCGTGACGAGGTCGAGGCCCGTGCGGCCGTAGAGCTCCTCGGCCGGCTTGCGCCCCCGCGGCCCAACGTAGCGCGCGCGGTGCACCCACGCATGCGTCGGCGGCTGGAGCTCCGGGTCGGCGTGCACCCACTTCGGGTCGTCCGGCGCGAGCACGTGCGTCTCGAACCCGAGCGCGGGCAGGTGCGTCGCGAACTTCAGCGTCCGCTGCACGCCGCCTCCGCCGGCCGGCGGGAAGTAGAGCGACACAAGCAGCACCTTCATCCGCGCCCCGAGCGTTTGGCCGCGGTCTCCGCGCGCCTTCCGTATGCGTTCGGTGACAGAGGAAGGGCCCTCACCTCCGCCGATGCTACGTCGATACTCCGCCGGTCGCCGTGCGCTTCCGTCGCGTCCCCCTCCTCGCCGCGCTCCGGAAGCTGGGCGGACAACAGGCTCTGCGCCGTCTCGCGCCTACGCGATGATCGGCACGTGGCTACTGACGATCCGCCGCGGAAGCGGGAGTGGCTCACCGAGCTCGCTCGGCATCCCGCCGTCCTCCTGATCCTCACCGCGCTGCTCACGGGATTGCTCGTCCCGTTGGTCACGAGACAGTGGGAGCGGCACGACAAGGCCGTCGAAGCGCGTCGCGCGGACAACGCCAGGGAGCTCGAGGTTCGCCGCGCGGAGAACGCCAAGGAGCTCGAGGTAAAGACGGCGCTCGTCCGGCAGATCGGCGTCTCGAGCGCGCGGTTCCTCGCCGCCGCCGAGACGGCGGACTTCGTGAACCGGCCACGCGCACTCGACAATGCATATCGCGAGTTCGAGGAGGCGAGCTTCGACATCGGATCCCAGCTCGCTGCCTACTTCCCGAGCTCGATGCTGTCGAGGAGGTGGGGAGACTTCGCCTACAGCATCCGGAACGCGTACAACATCCTCGTCGCGCGCCCGGGAAGAGCTCGGAACCTCTGGCTCAGTCGCCTGAGCGGCTACTTCCGCGTCGCGCCGATCAACCTCGACGGGCTTTGCTTCCCCGCCGAGAACGACGTCCATGCGACCGATCTGCGCAAGCTCGTCCTCCGGTTCCAGGAGCGCGAGGCAGTCGTCGTCGCGAGCGTGGTCGAAGCCGGGTTCGCCCTTCGGACAGGCGCACGGCCCAAGACGTCGCGGACGACGGCGCTCCCGCCTCTGTCGAAGAAGAAGTATCCATGCACCGAGGCCTTCAAGAAGAAGTGACCGGGCTCGGCAGCGAGCGCGAGCAGCGGATCCGCTGGCGCCACCGGCTGCCGCGGGGCCGGCCGGTCGACCGCCACGCCACGCTCCTCGACGCGGTGCGCGGGCGGCGCGTCGTCCACATCGGCTTCGTCGACGAGCTCGCCGCGTCGAAGCTCGCGCAGGGCGTCTGGCTCCACTCGCGGCTGGCAGGCGAGGCGGCGTCGCTCGTCGGCCTCGACGCCGACGAGGAGGGCGTGGCTTGGGCGCGGGCCGAGGGCTTCGAGGCGCACGTCGTGGACGCGCAGTCGGCGGAGGCCGTCGCGGCGCTCGAGCTCGAGCCGGCCGACCTCGTCGTCGCGGGCGAGGTGATCGAGCACCTCGACGCGCCAGGCCCGTTCCTGCGCGCGATGCGTGTGCTGACACGGCCGGACGGGCGACTCGTCCTGACGACCCCGAACGCGTATCGGCTACTGAACTTCCTCGCGCCGGTCTCGGGCGCCGAGCTCGTCCATCCCGACCACACGGCGTGGCACAGCCCGCGCACGTTGCGGACGCTGCTGGAGCGGAACGGCTGGGCGGTGGACGAGGTCGGCTACTACCGCAACCCGTGGCGACGGGTCGGGAGGAGCGAGGGCCTGCGCCCGTTCCTCGCCGGCCACGCGGCCAACCTCGCCCGCGCGACCCTCGGCGCGGCGGGGCGGCTGGCGCCGTACTGGAGCGACGGCATCGTCGTCTGGGCGCGGCCCTCGTAGGCCGCCACCGTCGCAGCCGTCACACGCTCCCAGGAGCAACGGTCGGCGACGCGCGCTCGCGCCGCGCGGCCTAGGCGCCGCCGCAGCACCGGGTCGGCGAGCAGCCGCTCGATCGCCGCGCGCAGACCGGCGACGTCACCGGGCTCGACGAGGTAGCCGGTCACGCCGTTCTCGACGACCTCGGGGATCCCGCCGACGGCGCTCGCGACGACGGGCTTGCCGTGCGCCATCGCCTCGAGGACGCAGAGCGGCAAGCCCTCGCGGTACGAGGGGCAGACGACGACGGCGGCACGGTCGTAGAGCTCGCCGAGCTCGTCGTGCGGGACGAAGCCGAGCGCGCCCGGGACGAGGTGGCGAAGCGGCCCGTCGCCGGCGACGACGAGGTTCATCCCCTCCGTCGCGGCCACGAGCTCCGCGATCCCCTTCTCCGGCGAGAGGCGCCCGACGAACAAGACCTCGGGCGGGTCGGCCTCGACGCCGGTACGCGTCGGAAGGGCGACGCCGTTCGGGATCGTGCGCACGTCGCGGCCGCCGCAGCGGCGCGCGGCTTCGGCGAGCGCCTCGGAGACGCCGATCACGACCTCCGCGCGGCGGACGACGAAGCCGAAGAGGCGCGGGTGCCGTCGGGCGAGCTCGAGGTCGGCGAAGCGGCCGGCCGTGCCGGAGCCGTGCAGCGTGAGCACGAACCGCCGTCGCGCAAGGACGCAGATCGCGCCGGCCGCGAGCCAGTGCGCATGGACGAGGTCGCGGCGCCGCGCGGCGCGGCGCACGGCGAGGATCATCGAGACGACGAGGAGCGGCGCGAGCCAAGGGCGGCGGCGAAGGTTCCCGACGAGGCCGCGGCCGTACGCGAGCCCGAAGTCGCGGTAGCCGCCGGGCGCGAGAACCGAGACGTCGACGTGGCCCGCGAGCCCGCGCACGAGGTCGGCGACGAACCGGCCGGCGAAGTCGCCCTCGTGCCGCGGGTACGACGTCGTGAGGTGGACGACCCGGAGCCGTTCCTCGACGGGCGCGGAAAGTGCCGGCGCGACGCTGGCTTCCATCCCGACCGTCATCGGCAGCCTCCCGGCCGCGCTTGATCTAGAAGCGGTACACCGAGGCACCGCTTGTGGTGCCGACCTCAGGAGGCGCGGGCTTTGCCCGCGGCTCCGTCTGAAACGACCGGTCGATGCGCCCGGACTTAGCGCAGTCGATAGAGCGTGTAGCGCGAATCCGCCCAGATCTTGGGCAGGCGAAGGCGTACGCGGGTGCGGCGGCGGTCGAGGAGGATCCACTGCGCGCCGTACTTCCTCGGGATGGCGAGACCGCCGCGGCGAAGGAACCGGTGCATGTCGCGCGCACGGTCGTACGGGCGGTTGCGCGTCGTGTCGGCGACATGCGGCGGCGGCGCGGCGGCGAGGTAGACCGGCGCCTCGGCGGCGACGAGGAAGCTCGTCTCGGCATCGCCGAAAACGACGTCCCCGTGCGGCACGTCGTCCCGGAGGGCGCGGACGAGCCCGGCGGGAAGTTCACGCCCTGGCCGCGGCGGGTCGAGCCGCGCGAGCCCGTGCCAGGCGACCGGGACGACGAAGAGCGCCGCCGCAAGCGCGACGAGCGGGCCCCGGCTCTCCTCGAGCCGCGGCCGGCGAAGCAGCGCGAAGACGACAACCGCCGCCGCACCGCCGACCGCGGCGATCCAGGTGGCGAGCGCCGGCCCACCGCCGCCGAAGCGGTAGCCGAAGTCGCCCGGCCAGGCGAGCTGGAGGGCGATCCCCGCGCCGAGTGCGAGCGGCAGCACGAGCCACGAGGCGAGTCCCGCCAGCACCGCGATCCCGCCTGCGAACGCGAACGGAAGCGGCACGAAGCCCGCCGCCCGCCGTGCCTGCGAGACCGAGACGGAGTCGACGAAGCCGACGAAGAGCGTCGGCACGAGCAGCACCGCGAGGAGGAGCACCGTCCCGCCGAGGACGAATGCCGCGAAGCGCCGCCGCCACGCGAGCGCCGCGAGCGGGACGAGGACGAGCGCGGCAACCGCGACCGCGCCCGTCCGGCCGAGCGCCTCGGGGGCGAGCCGGAAGCGGTCGCAGCTCCAGACGTCGAACTGGCCCGGGTAGCGCTTGATCCCGTGCGCGAAGCTGCAGCGCACCTCCGCCGTCGGCCCGTACGAGACCGTCTCCCGCGCGACGGGGAGGAGCCAGAGCAGGACCGCACCGGTCGGGACGGCGACCGCCGCGAGCGCGCCCGCGATCCAGCGCAGGTCGCGCCGATCGAGGGCCGCGCGCGCGAGCAGGAAGCCCGCGAGCGGGAAGAGCAGGAACACGGCGTAAGTCACGTGGACGAAGGCGAGCGCGAGCGCAGCGCATGCGATCACGAGCACGAGCGCCGCGCGCGGCCGCTCGACGAACGCGAAGACGAGCGCGAGAGCCGCGGGAACGAGGAGCTGCCGCGCGCTCGTCGCCGGGAGGGCGAGCACGCGGTAGGCGCCGCCGCCGCCGGGGGCGAGCGCGATCGGCGCCACCGACGCGAGCACGACCGCGATCCCCGTCCACACCGAGCGGAAGAGCGCGTACCCCGCCTCGTACGCGACCCCGAAGGCGAGCGGCACGAGCAGGCTCGACTCGTGGCGCACGACCTGCTCCGGGTCGACGCCGGCGATCCGCGCCACTCCCGCGAGGAAGCCGTGCCAGAGCGGGAACGCGTAGCCGGGATGCAGGCCGCCGTCGCGGAACTCGTCCACCGTGCGCAGGTGGAGGCTGTCGAAGGCCAGGAGCTTGCGGATGCGCGCGAGGTGGAAGAGCCCGTCGCCCTGCACGTCGCCGGCGACGTGCCAGAGCGCGATGCCGAAGGCGACACCCGCTGCGACGACGGCGAGCCCGGCCCCCCCGCCGCGCGGCCGCCCGCTCCGCCGCGCGACCGTGAGCACGAGCCCGCCGACCCCGAAGAGCCCGTACACCCCGAGCGCGAGCCAGAGCGACCCGTGGACGGCGAAGGTGACAGCGAGCCCGACGGCGAGGCCCGCGAGCGAGAGGACGAGCGCCGGGGCAAGCCACGGCAGGCCGAGGCCCTGCGCGAGCAGCGCCCCCGGGAGGAGCATCACGGCCGTCGCCCCCCCGAGGCGGAGGTAGAGCTCGACCGCGCTCACAAAAGGGTGCGCGCGTCGCCGGAGGCGAGCCAGCGTGCCGCCTCGCGGTACCCGCGCGCCCGCTCCGGCGGGAAGACGACGCCGCGCAGGCGCGCCCCGACGAGGAGCAGCCGGCGGGCGCGCTCGGCCTCCGCCGGCCCGCGGTGCTTGGCGAGGAAGCGCAAGTTCCCGCGCAGGTTCTCGACGTACATCCGCCCGCCGTGCGAGGCGCCGCCGACGTGGGTGAACTCCGCCTCGGGGTCGAACCAGACCTCCCAGCCCGCGGCGTGGAAGCGGTAGCACCAGTCGGTCTCCTCACTGAAGAGGAAGAAGTCCTCGTCCGCGGGCCCGACCTCCTCGATCGCCTCACGGCGGACGAGCAGGACGGCGCCCATCGCCCAGTCGATCCGCCGCGCCTCGTCGTGGCCGAAGCCGCCCGCGTAAAAGGCATTCAGAGTGCGGCTCCGCGGCGCGAGCTTGCGCAGGAACAGGTACTCGGTCGCGAGCCGCCAGAGCGTCGGGAACCCTCGCACGGAGCGCTGGAGCGAGCCGTCGGGGTTCGAGAGGCGCGGCGCGACGACCGCCGAGCGCGGGTGCTCGTCCGCGAAGCGCACTAGGACCTCCACCGCGCCCCCCACCGCCCAGGCGTCGGAGTTGAGAAGCAGGACGTAACGGCCCGAGGTCGCGGCGACGCCCGCATTCCATCCGGCGGCAAGCCCGCGGTTCTCGCGCTCGAGCACGCGCACGCGCGGGAAGCGCTCGCGCACGAGGCCGAGCGTCCCGTCCGTCGAGCCGTGGTCGATGACGACGGTCTCGAAGCCCGCGACGCTCACCAGGCACGGCTCGAGCCAAGGAAGCGCGTTGTAGGTGACGACGGCAACGGAGGCCTCAGCCATGCCGGATGCTCGGCCGCGCGAGCCCGCGCACGCTCTCCCAGGCGAGGATCGCCGCTCCCGGCAGCGAGAGCGCGAAGGTGACGAGGAAGAAGAGGAAGCCCGTCGCGAAGGCCTCGTTCGCGTCCACGCCCAGGCGGCCGAGGAAGCTGACGAAGAACGACTCGCGGACCGCGAGGCCGTTGATCGTGAACGGCACGAGGATGACGAGGAAGAGGAGCGGCCCCATCACGTAGTAGGGGCGCGGCGAGAGGTCGACGCCGACCGCCTTCCCGGCGAGCCAGATCGCGAGCACGCGGAACGCCTGCACGAACACCGTGAGCACGAGGACGCCCACGAGCAGCGCCGGGGTGTCGCGGTAGGAGTGGATGCCCTCGTAGACCGCCCGCAGCGGCCGGTCGATCCGCAGCCTCGCGAGGAGCGGCGCGATGCGCGCGAGCGGCCGGCGCGCTGAGCGGGAGAAGAGCGCGACGCCGAGCACGATCGTCCCGACGACGAACGCGGCCTCCACCCAGAGATACGCGCCGACGTCGTAGCGGCCGATGGCGAGCACGAAGCCGATCGCCGCGAGGATCAGCGTCGCCGCACCGCCCAGCGCGCGCTCGAGCAGCACCGAGCCCGCGATCGGCCCGCCGTTCCCGGGGTGGCGCCGCGTCGTCTCGTAGATGCGCGACGCGTCGCCGCCGATCGACGTGGGGAGCACCTGGCCGACCATGTACGAGACGAAGTACGTCCGCACGAGCCAGGGAAGTCGGTCCTCGACTCCCTTCGCGCGCAGGAGCCGCTGCCACCGCCACGCCATCGGCCAGACGGTGACGACCATGATGGCGAGCGAGGCGAGGAAGTAGCCGATCCGCGCGTGCGCGAGCTCGTGGCCCGCGCGGCCGAGGTCGATCTTCCAGACGAGGTACGCGATCGCGAGGCCGGTTACGACGAGCGTGCCGAGGATGCGCAGCGCCCGCGTCATGCGTGGAAGCGCTCGTGGAGGCGGTGGAGCGCTGCGAGCACGTCCGCGACGTCCTCGTCCGAGTGCGCCGGCGAGAGCGGCAGCGACAGCACCTCGTCGCCCGCGCGCTCGGCGACCGGCAGCGGCGGCTGGTCCGGGAAGCGCTCGCGGTACCAGGAGAGCCGGTGGACGGGCAGGAAGTGGATGCTCGTCCCGATCCGCTCCTCGGCGAGCGCGTGCTGGTACTCGTCGCGCGTCGCGCCGGTCCGCTCGGCGTCGACGCGGACGACGTAGAGGTGGAGCGCGTGCACGTCGCGCGGGTCGCGCGCGAGCGGCTCGATCCCGTCGAGGCCGGCGAGGCCCTCGTCGTAGAGCGCGACATGCCGCTCGCGGATCGCCCGGTGCCGGTCGACCTTGGCCAGCTGGACGAGCGCGATCGAGGCGAGGACGTCGGAGAGGTTCGCCTTGTACCCGGGCACGGGCACGTCGTAGACGGACCCGTCTCCGCGCCGGGTCAGACGCAGGTTCCGGATCGCCTCCGCAACGTCGTCCCGGTCGGTGGACACGAGCCCTCCCTCCCCGGCCGCCACGTTCTTCGTCGCGTAGAGCGAGAAGCACGTCGCGTCGGAGAGCGTGCCGATCTTGCGCCCGCGGTAGACGCTCTCGGCCGCGTGCGCCGCGTCCTCCACCACGGGCAGGCCGAGCGCGAGCAGCGGGTCCATGTCGCACGGCTGGCCGGCGAGGTGCACGGGGAGGATCGCCTTCGTCCGCTCGGTGACGAGCTCCGCGACGCGCGCCGGGTCGACGTTCAGGTCAGAGTCGCGCACGTCGGCGAAGACGGGCGTCGCCCCCGCGTGGACGACGACGTTCGCCGTCGCCGGCCAGGTGATCGGGCTCGTGATCACCTCGTCGCCCGGCCCCACGCCGAGCGCGAGCAGCGCGAGGTGCAGCGCGGCCGTTCCCGACGAGAGCGCGACGACATGGCGTGCGCCGAGGTAGGCGGCGAAGCGCTCCTCGAGCTCGGCGGCCCGCGGCCCGGTCGTCAGCCAGCCGGAGCGCAGCGTCTCCGCGACGGCCTCGACCTCCTCCTCACCGATCGCCGGCGGCTGGAAGCCGAGCAAGGTGGCGCGCCGCTCGGCCGGGCTAGAGGGGACCTTGCGCATCGGTGACCTCGAAGCGTATGAGGTCGGCCGCACGGCGAGCCCGCACCAGCGCTTCCTCGCGACTATCGCCGAGGGCGAGCACGGCGCCCGCGCGATCCCCTCCGGTGCGGAAGGGCCCGAACTCGTGGCCCGGCGAGCGGTAGAGGCGGACGTCGCGGACGCCGTCGACCGCGCGCGCCTCCTCCTCGCCGTGGGTGGCGACGAGCCGCCCCTCCGGCGGCACGAGGAACTGCGTGACGGCGCCGCCGACCTCCGGCTCCGGCCGCGGCGGCTCGACGGGCTCGCCGAGTGCGGTCGCGATCGCGAGCCCGTTCAGGTCGACGCCAAGCGCGGCCCGGCAGAGCTCCGCGTCGTGACCGCCGCCGAGCCGCGCCGCGAGCTCGATCACCTGCGGCCCGTGCCACCCGAGCCGGATCTGGGTGTACGTGGGCCCGTTCTCGATCCCGAGCGCCTCGGCCGCGCGCCGGGCCGCCTCGACCGCCCGCTCGTCCGCATATCGGCTCGGCCACACGTGCGCGAGCGCGACGCCGAAGGCCGGCAGGTCGGCGGTCTCCCGGTCGGTGACGGTGAGCGGGTGGAAGACGCCGTCCACCGAGAAGGCGTTGACCGTCACCTCCGGACCGCGGACGAGCTCCTCGACGAGCGCGGTCCCGGCCCGCGAGGCCGTCTGTGCCCGCGCGACCGCGTCCGCCAGCTCCATGCCGCGCCGCACCAGCGACAGGCCGCGCTGTCCCTGGCGGTCGGGCGCCTTGACGACCGCCGGCACCGGCAGGCCCGCCGTCGAGTCGTCGCGGCCGACGGCGCGCCAGCTCGGCTGCGGCACGCCCGCCTCCTCGAAGCGCTCGCGCTGGCGCAGCTTCGAGACGGCGAGCACCGCGGAGGCCGGCGAGACCGGGTGCGGGAGCTGCAGGTGGTCGGCGATCCGCGCGGCGATGCCGACCGGCCAGTCCGTCCCGGGGGCGATCACGCCGGCGACCCGCTCGGAGCGCGCGAGCCGCTCCACTGCGGCCCCGTCCTCGGTGGAGAGGAGTGCGCGCCGGTCGGCGTACGCGAACCCGGGCGCGCGCGGATCGCGGTCGACCGCGATCACGAAGAGGCCGCGCTCCCGCGCCGCCGCGAGCAGGCCGAGCTGCGCGGGTCCCGCGCCTAGGACGAGGAGACGGTCGTCTGCGGGCGCTTCGTCGCCCTCCACCAGGCCTGGTTGTCGCGGTACCAGGCGACCGTGCGCGCGAGCCCTTCCTCGAAGCCGGTGCGAGCCGACCAGCCGCACAGGCGGCGGATCTTCTCGGTCGAGCCGATGTGCCGGTCGACCTGGCCCGGCCGCTCCGGCAGGTGCGTCTTCAGCGCGGGCGGCTTGCCGAGCAGCTCGAGCACGAGGTCGGCGACCTCGCCGACCGAGACGTCGACGCCGGTGGCGACGTTCAGCACCTCGCCCGCCACCGCGTCGAGGTCGGCGGCGATGATCGCCTCGATCGCCTCCGCGTCGTCGTCCACGTACAGCCAGTCGCGGCTCGCGTGCCCGTCGCCATGGATCGTCAGCGGCTCGCCGTCGAGCGCCTGCGTCACGAACCGCGGGATCACCTTCTCCGGATGCTGGCGCGGGCCGTAGTTGTTGAACGGCCGCACGATCACGATCGGCAGGCCGTAGGTGACGAAGTACGAGTACGCGAGCCGGTCGGCGCCGGCCTTCGTCGCCGCGTACGGGCTGCGCGGATTGAGCGGGTGCTCCTCGTCCATGGGCGCGGTGAGCGCCGTCCCGTACACCTCGCTCGAGGAGATGAGGATGAAGCGCTCCACCGGCCGCGCCCGGATCGCGTCCAGCAGGATCCGCGTCCCCTCCACGTTCGTCTCGACGAACTCGCGCCCGCCCTCCGCGATCGACTTCGCCACGTGCGACTCCGCCGCCGCGTTCACGATCACGTCCACCTCTGCGACGACATCCGCCACCAGGTCGGCGTCGCAGATGTCGCCGCGCACGAACGACAGCCGCTCGTGCGACATGACGTCGGCGAGGTTCTCCAGGTTCCCCGCGTACGTGAGCGCGTCGAGCGAGACGACCTCGTACGGCGTCGCGCGGAGCAGGTGGCGGATGAAGTTCGACGAGATGAACCCGGCGCCACCCGTTACGAGAACCCGCCTCGGCACGGGCGGAAGCCTAGTGGGCGCGGCGGCACGCCGCCGCGCCCACGTCGGCCGGCGAGCTATGGGCTCGCCGCGTAGATGTTCTGGTCGAGCCCGCCTTGCGAGAGGCAGGGGTCGCTGACGAGCGGTGACGAGTACGAGGGTGCGTTGATGTCGTTCGGCACGTACGTGCACGGCTGGTAGACGTCGAAGCCGTCCGCGTCGTCGTCCGCGCCCGTCTCACGCGGATCCGTGCCGGGCACGAGGTCGCGCGAGTCCGTCCACGCGGCCTTCACCGTCCCTCCGACAGCGGAGATGTACAGGTAGTCGCCCCAGAACCCGATCCGGCGTGAGCCGTGGGTCTCCCAGCCGAAGTTGCTTCCGTGCGACGACACCTGGATTTCACTCCAGCTCACGCCGCCGTCCGTCGACTGCGCCACGTACGTGTGCACGACGTCGCCGGAGTTGACGCCGCTCGCGGTGTTCCCCGGCGGGCGGGCCGGCGAGTAGGCGGTGTCGGCGCGCGAGTCGTAGAAGACGACGCTGATCGTGCCGCCGCTCGAGGCGATGTCGGGGAACCACTGGTGGCCGGCCGCGACCGTGTCGAGCGTCGCCGCCGGGGTCGGCCAGCTGACGCCGTCCGGCGAGTTGCGGACGAAGACCTTCGACTGGCCGCCGTCCGTCATCCTCGCAGCCCACACGACGTGCACGCCCGTCGCGTCGGCCGCCACGGCCGACGAGCTGAAGAAGCGCGAGAAGGTGAAACCCGTCGGGCACGCGAAGGGCCCGTCGCCGCAGTCCGAGGCGCCGTTGCCGCTGTACTGGCTGGAGTCGAACTGCACGATCGAGGCCACAAGGATGGCCCGCCCGAACGTCTTCCCGCCGTCCGTCGACTTCGCGAGCAAGATCCCGGTGCTCGGATTGGACGTGGACGGATACTGGATGAACGACACGTACACGGCCCCGTCCGGGCCGACCGCGACGTCGGCGAAGGACGCGGTGCCGAGCGCCGCCGGCGTCACGCGGACCGGATGCGAGTACGTCAGCCCGTGGTCGGTGGAGCGGGAGACCAGGACCGCGTTGTTCCCGGCCTGCCCGGTGTACTGCGACCACGCGACGTAGACGTTGCCGGAGTGCGGGCCCGTCGTCTGGTCGACGGCGAGGTTGACCTTGTCCTGGAAGAGTCCGCTCGCCAGGAAGAGCGCGGACGGCACGCCCTGCTTCACGAGCACGGTCCGGTCGTAGGTGCCGCCGTCGTCCGTGTACCGGGCGACGTAGACGCCGCCGTTCACCGGCTTGCCGCGGTTGAAGCAAATGAATGCGTAGAAGAGCCGGCCGTCGTTGTCGAACGACTGGCTCGGATCGCCGGCGGCGCTGCACGAGCCGTGCACCGGCGAGGCGAGCCCGCCGGAGGACGTGTCCGCCGGATAGCCGGGCACGAGGCTGTCCTGCCAGCTCGCGCCGCCGTCCGTCGAGCGGTAGTAGCCCGCCCAGGTGTCGCCGTTCACGATCGCGGCGCAGTAGTCGTTCGCGCCGGAGGTGACCACCGAGGTGTTGTGCGGGTCGACGGCCACGGTCGGCTCGTTCTGCGAGCGCCTGCCCGTGCTGCACGCGGCCATCGTCGCGTCGCTCGAGCCGTCGTAGCGGAGGTAGCTCGAGGCGGTGTCGTCCTGCGTCACGCGCGCATTGGCACTGACGCCGAGGGCCGGGCCCGAATAGGCCACCGCGAAGACGAGGACCGAGGCAGCGAGAAACCAGCGAGGTCTCATGTCATCTCCCCTTTCGACCGCGCATCGTTGCTGCGTATTTTGAGCGGCGGGAGCTTACTCCAGTTCGCGCTCGATCGTGTACAGCGGCCTGCCCTCGACCTGCTTCTGGATCCGACCCAGGTACTCGCCCACCAGGGCGAGGATGAACCCCTGCACGCCGAGCACGAACAGGACGGCGACGCCGCCGAACAAGGGGCCGGGGAAGTTCGAGTTCTCGATCCAGTAGCCGATCCCGTACCCACCGAGCGCGAGCGCGAGCAGCGTGCACACGACGCCGAGCGCGATCCCGATCCACTGGATCGGCTGCGGCCAGAACCCGGCCAGCACGTGCAGCGCGAGCCGGGTCAGGTGAAGCGGTGAGTACCTGGAGCGCCCCTCGCGCGGCGCATGCGAAACGTCCACTTCGACCACGCTCGCGCCCCCGGAGAGGACGAGCGCCTTCGTGAACTTCTGCCGCCCGATCGCCGGCAGCATCGGCTCGAGCGCGCTGCGCCGGTAGGCGTTGAACGCACACCCGAAGTCCGAGATCTCGACGCCGGTGAACCGGCGCAGCATCCCGTTGATCAACCGCGACGGCAGCGTCCGCCCCCACGAGTCGCGGCGCGCGATCCGCCGCCCACTCGCCACGTCGCTGCCCGCCTCGACCGCGCCGACGAGACGTGGGATGTCCTCGGGCGCGTTCTGCAGGTCGCCGTCCATCGTCACGACGACATCGCCGCGGGCACGCGCGAGGCCCGCATGCATCGCCGGGTGCTGGCCGAAGTTGCGCTTGAACCGCACCCCGCGGACGCGGCCGTCCCGCTCGTGGAGCCGCTCGATCCGCGCGAACGTGCCGTCGCGCGAGCCGTCGTCGACGAAGACGATCTCGTACGGCCGCCCGAGCGTGTCGAGCGCGGCCACCGTCCGCCGGTACAGCTCCTCGACGCTGCGCTCCTCGTCGAACAACGTGACGACGACGGACACGTCGGGCGCAGGCGCGGCCTCCGGGAGACGCGCAGGCGTGGACACAGGCCGAGTCTGCGTCATTTGCAGCCGGAACTTATCCGAGACCGGCGTGATTGACACTGCCGCGCCGATGCGCAATGCTCGTAACGAGGGGAGAGAGCAAGCATGAGACACCCGAGGCTGCGGCGGCGTCGAATCGTGGTGGTCGCGATTGCGACCGGCGCTGTCCTCGTGCCTCTCGTCGGACTCGGAGGGCTGGGGTACGCCTCCTCCACCGCCCTGAGCTCAGCCGGAGCCGACCAGTACTCCACCTCCACGACGACCACGACGACCACGACGACGCCGACCACGACGTCCACGAGCACGACGACAACGACGACGCCGACCACGACCAGCACCTCGACGTCCACCAGCACGAGTACCAGCACCTCGACCTCGACCTCGACGAGCACGACGACGCCGACGATCACGAAGCCGGGCAAGGGGTGCGGCGACAAGAACCATCTGCACGACCGCCGCTTCGAGTGCAAGATCGAGATCGCCGACGCCCAGGGCAGGGAAGGCAAGAGCGGCACGGCCGCCTTCTCCTTCGTCGTCTCGCTCTCGGGGAGCCCGCTCTCGCCGGTGACGGTCAGCTATGCGACGGCCGCGGGCACCGCGACGACGCCGTCCGACTTCCAGGCCGTGAGCGGAACCTTGACCTTCCCCGTGGGCGTGAACACCGCGAAGATCACGGTCGCGGTCGTCGGCGACAGGACGCGCGAGCGCAACGAGACGTTCTCCGTGAACCTCTCGAACCCGAGCCCGAACGCGTACATCGGCGATGCGCAGGGCGTCGGCACGATCGTCGACGACGACTAGCGCCCGCGCGCGCATCCTCGCAACCGAGTGGCCCGGAGCGGTCCTGGCGGCTGCGGCCACCGCGGCGCTCGCCTTCGACGACGGCGGCTACTTCGCGCCCGCCTGGGGGTGGAGCACCCTTGCGCTCTTCTGGGTCGCCGGGCTCGCGCTCTTTCTGCGCGACCGCTTCTCGTTCGGGCGGCTCGAGCTCGCCACGCTCGGCGCCTTCGCGGGCTTCGTCGCCTGGGTCGCGCTCTCGTCGACGTGGTCGTCGAGCACCGAGCGCTCGATCCTCGAAGGACAGCGCGACCTCGTCTACCTCGGCGGCCTGCTCGCGGTGCTCCTCGTCGCGCGGCGGAGGCCGGTCGCGGAGCTCCTCGTCGCGGTGTGCGGCGCCGCGCTCGTTACGTCGGCCTTCGGGCTGACGGACTTCTTCTTCTCCTCCGCTCGCGAAGCCGGCGCGCGCCTGTCCGAGCCGCTCGGCTATCCGAACGCCGTCGGCCTGGTCGCAGCGATCGGCCTGCTCCTGGCGACGTCGTTCGCCGCTCACGCTGGATCACGACTCCGGCGAGCGCTTGCGGCGGCCTGCATCGTCGTCTTCGTCCTCACGATCTTCTTCACGTACAGCCGCGGCACGTGGATCGCGCTGGCCGTCGGGCTGGTCGCGCTGCTCGTCGTCGATGCCCGACGACTCGCCCTCCTGCGGACCGTGGCTGCCATCGCGCCGGTCGTCGGCGTCGCGGTGTGGCTCGGAGCGCACACGCACCAGGGTCGTCTCCTCGCCCTGGCAACCGTGCTGCTCGCCGCCGCAGCGGCGCTCGCGACGGTCGCCGAGCGACGGATCGCTCCCGGCCGGCGTGTCTCGATCGCCGCTGCCGCCGTGCTGCTTGCGCTTCTGCTCACGGTCCCTGCCGCCGCTATCGCCCGTTACGGCTCGAGGCCGACGTCCGGCCATCATCCCGCCCGGTTCAGCGGGCGCGCGCCGCTCTGGCACCAGGCGTGGCGGGACTGGGAGGGGCACCGCGCCCTCGGCTCCGGCGCGGGAACCTTCGAGTCGTTCTGGCTCGCGCACCGCCAAACGTCGGCGTACGCACGCGATGCGCACAGCCTCTACCTGGAGACGCTGGCCGAGCTCGGGCCCCTGGGCCTCGCCTTGCTCGTGGCAACGCTGGGCCTGCCCCTTCTCGCCGCCGCCGGAGCTCGCGCCCATCCCTTCGTGCCGGCCGCGCTTGCCGCCTACCTCGCGTTCCTGGTCCACGCGGCGGGCGACTGGGACTGGGAGCTGCCGGCGGCAACGCTCCTCGGCCTCTTCTGTGCCGCCGCCCTCCTGCTCGCCGGGCGACCGGTGGCGCCGCGACCTCTACCGCGCGGGATTCGCGCCGCCGCGCTCGCCGGCGCGCTGGCGCTCGCCGCCGTCGGATTCGTGGGCCTGATCGGAAACGGCGCCCTCGACGCGAGCGCCCGCGCCGCGAGCTCGGAGCGGTGGCGGCAGTCTGCGTCCGATGCGCGGAAGGCGATTCGCTGGCTGCCGTGGTCGGCCGAGGCGTGGCGGCGGCTCGCGATCGCGCAGAGCAACGACGGCGATCCGGTGGGGGCACGGGCGAGCCTGCGCAGAGCGATCGCGAAGAGCCCCGACGAATGGCGCCCGTGGGTGAGCCTGATCCGGCTCAGCGCAGGGCGCGCGCAACGGCAGGCGCTCGGGCAGGCGGCGCGGCTGAACCCGCGCGACCCCGAGGTCGTCCAGTTCCTCCTCGCGCCCGGCTCGCTGACGCAGCGCTGGCGCTACGACGACGCCTGGACCGGCTGGCCGGTCGCACCCCTGCACAGCCAGCACCCGATCCGGAGCTCCTTCCTCGACCCGCGGCCGGGGACCCTGAGGCGCGGCGGCGAAGCGGCCTACCATTTCGGGATCGACATCACCGTCCGCGACGACCGGCCCGAGCCGGGAGCGCCGCCCGGCCGCACCCACCGGGTCTACGCCGTCGAGGGCGGGGTCGCGATCCCGGAGGCCGAGTCAGGCCGCTGCGACGACCGCAAGGTCTCGATCGGCCACTTCGAGTACTGGGACGTCGACACGAGCGGCGTCGTCGCGAACGGCCAGCTCGTGCGGCCGGGGCAGATGATCGGCTGGACGTGCAAGGGCCTGTGGCACGTCCATCTCTCGGAGTGGATGCGGCTCTACGGCCGCCGCGTCTACGTGAACCCGGTGCATCCGGGCATGAAGCTCGTCCCGTACGTCGACCGCGACCCGCCGCTGATTCGGGGGCTCGCGTTCTACCGACCGGCGATGCCGAGCTGGACGGCCGCGGCCGAGGCGGCATTCCCGCAGGCGGGTGTCCGCGTTTCCCGGTCTCGCCTCTCGGGACTGGTCGACGTCCGCGCGTGGATCGACGATCCACCGCCGGGCCGCGGCCGGCTGGCCGCGCCGGCGCAGCCGTACCGGGTCGCGCTCGAGGTGGTGCGGGCGCGCGACGGGCGGCCCGTCCTCGCTCGCACGGTGTTCCGGAGCGACGTCTTCCTCGGCAGCTCGCTCGGGACGCAGGCGGTGCCGATCGGCTACCACTACGCGCCGGGGACGACGGAGACGCTCCCGGCCGCCGTATGCCTGCGGGCCCGCCGCGGCCGATGCGGCGGCACGTACTGGTTCCGGCTCTTCGCGCGGCCGACTTCGGCCTACTGGGACACGCGGCGGACGCCGAATGGGAGCTACCTCCTCCGCGTCAAGGCGTGGGACGCGGCCGGCAACGAGGCCACGCGCACCACCCGAATCACGATCCGAAACTAGCGCGGCGGCGTGAAGGCGACGCGCGCCACCGGGACCCCACCGGCGGGCCGGTCGATAACGTCGCGCCGCAGCGCGATGCCATGGCCACAGGGCGAGACGATCCTCGTTCGACACGTCCACCACGGACGTGTCGTCCAGGCGTCGCCGGTGCGCGTCGTCGCCGACCAGGCCGACGTCGTCGCGACCTGGGTCGCGCCGGGAACTCCAATCGTCTACCCGAACGGCCAGGACGAGGAAGGCCGCCTCCTCCCGCTCGACCGCTGGCAGCTCGAACACCGGCCGTGGTTCGGAAGCGGCGCGCTCGACCTCACGCCGCCGGGCCACGCGCACGCCATCCGGCTGCTCCGAGACGACGACAGCTCGTTCCAGGGCTGGTACGTCAACCTCCAGGCGCCGCTGCGCCGCCGGCGCGACGGCTTCGACACACGCGACCTGCAGCTGGACCTCGTCGTCGATCCGGCCGGATCCGTGACGTGGAAGGACGAAGACCACCTCGAGCAGGCGGTCGAGCTGGGCCTGCTGAGCGCAGGCGACGCGCGCCTCGCACGCGGCGAGGCGGAGCGAGTGCTCGCGGAGTGGCCGTTCCCGACGGGCTGGGAGGACTGGCGCCCCGACCCCGGCTGGGAGCTTCCCGAGCTCCCAGCCGGGTGGGACGTGGCGGAGCGCTAGGCCGCGGCCTCGTAGGCGGGCTCGAACTGCTGCTCCTCCGCCCGCCGCGGGCGGCGGCCGATCGCGAAGGCGGCGACCGAGCCGAGCGCGACGATGCCGGCGCCGATCCACACGGCGGGGTTCATGCCGGCGACGAAGTGCTCGCCGGTCCCGTAGCCGCCGTAGGCGGAGAAGACGGCCGCGAGCACCGCGACGCCGAACACGCCGCCGAGCTCACGCACGGCGTTGTTCGCGCCGGAGGCCTGTCCCTGCTCCTCGGGCCGAACCGCCGAGAGGACGACGTTCGCGACCGGGGCGAAGAAGAGGGCCATCCCGATCCCCGAGATCGTGAACGGGCCGACCAGCTCCCAGTACGGCGTCGTCGGCGTGCTGACCGCGGCTATCCACGCCAGGCCGAGCGCCTGGAGCGCCAGCCCGACGCCGATGATCTTGTGCCCGCCGATCCGGTCGGAGAGCGCTCCGGCGATCGGCGCGACGAACATCGGCATCACCGTCCACGGCAGGATGCGGACGCCGGAGGCGAGCGGCGAGTAGCCCTGCACCGTCTGGAAGAACTGCGCCAGCAGGAAGATGGCGCCGAACATCCCGAAGGACATGAACAGCGAGGCCAGGTTCGCCAGGCTGAACGTCCGGTTGCGGAAGAACCGCATCGGCAGCATCGGCGCGGGAGCGCGGAGCTCCCAGGCCACGAAGGCGGCAAGGACGACGGCGCCCGCGACGAGCGAGCCGACGATCTGCGCGCTACCCCAGCCGACCTCGTTGCCGCGGACGAGGCCCCACACGATCCCGAAGAGCCCGCCGCTTGCCAGCACGAGGCCGCGCAGATCGAGCTTCTGGGACGGGCCGTAGCTCTCGTCGAGCCGGTTCAGCGCGAGCGGGATCAGGAGGAGGCCGAACGGCACGTTCAACCAGAAGATCCAGTTCCACGAGATGCCGCTCACGACCGCGCCCCCGACGAGCGGCCCGAAGGCGACGGCGAGGCCGCTGATCCCGCCCCAAGCGCCGAGCGCGAGCCCGCGCTTCTCGGCCGGCACGGCGGAGGAGAGGATCGTCAGCGTCAGCGGCATGACGATCGCCCCGCCGAGGCCTTGCACAGCACGCGCGACGTCGAGCACTACGATCGACGGAGCGAGCGCGGCAGCCGCGGAGGCGGCCGTGAAGATCCCGAGCCCGATCGCGAACACGCGCCGGCGGCCGAGCCGGTCGCCGAGCGCCGCGCCGGTAAGCAGGAGCACGGCGAACGTGAGCGTGTAGGCATTCACCGTCCACTCGAGCCCGCTCAGGCCGGCGTGGAGGTCGCTACGGATCACCGGCAGCGCCGTCGTGACGACGAGGTTGTCGAGCGTCGTCATGAAGAGCGCCGTCGACGTGATCGCGAATGTCCAGAGCAGCTTGGGGTTCATCTCGCCTCCTTCTCGTTCTCTGCCGTCAGCCTCGCGCGCGGGCGTCCGCGCCGCCGTACGGCGAGCCCGTTGCGGAGGTGCGGATAACCGGCCAATGTAGGTAGTGAGTAGTCACTAACTTCGAGGTGAAAAAGAGAGGGATGTTTCACGCGCCCTCCTTGAAGCCTTCGACGAGTCGGCGCGCCCACGGCTCGTCCGAGTCCTTCAATCCCATCGCGGACATGACGTTGATGAGCATGCCCTGCGCGAAGAAGGCGGTCACGCGCTCTGGCGGCAGGCCGGACACGCGCTCGACGTAGGCGACGAGGTCGCCGAATCCGTCGCGGACGACCTCGCAGATCTCGGGGTCGTCGCACGCCGAGTACGCCTCGAGCTGTGCCTTCAGACGCGTCCGGTCCGCGATCAGATCCGTGACATAGACGCTCCCCATGGCGTCGAGCGCGTCCTCGCCGCGCTTGCCCTCGGCCGCACGCTGGAATGTCTCGAGCGTCTCCCGCATGCAGCGCGCGATCGTCGCCTTGAAGAGCTCCTTCTTCGTGCCGAAGAGCCGGAAGACGTACGGCTGCGAGATGCCGGCCGCCTTCGCAATCGTCTCGGTGGAGGCACCGTGGAGACCGCGGGCGGCGAACTCCGCCTGCGCCGCGTCGAGGACCGCCTCGCGGCGCTCCTCCGCGCTCTGCCTCGTCGCCGTCGTCGTCATCGTCCGCCGATGTTAGTGAGTACTCACTACCTTGTCAAGCACCGCCGCCACGCGCTCGACGTCGTCCGCGCCAAGGCCCGTGTGGAACGGCAGCGCCAGCGCGCGGTCGTAGCAACCGTCGGCGCCCGGAAACGGGCCCTGGTCGCGGTACGCGCCGAGCCGGTGCAGCGCGTACGTGCCGATCTGCGCTTCGATGCCCGCCCGGCGCAATGCCTCGAGCGCCTCGTCCCGCCCGTCGAGCTGCACGACGTAGGCCTGCCAGCCGTGGCGGTCGCCTTCCTCGGCGCGGGGAAGCTCCACCAGCCCGGCGAGCCGCTCGGAGTAGGCGACGGCAAGACGCTCCCGAGCAGCAAGGAGCTCCTCGAGCCGCTCGAGCTGCGGAATCCCGACCGCGCAGAGGATGTCTGACAGGCGGTAGTTGAGGCCCGGGCTCGCGATCTCGAAGTCGCCGCGGCGGTCGATCCCGTGGTCGCGCATCTCGCGGATCCGCTGGGCGAGGTCGGGATCAGGGGTGGTCACCGCGCCGCCCTCGCCCGTCGTGACGATCTTGCGCGGGTGGAACGAAAGGCAGCCGAGCTGACCGAGCCCGCCGCACGGCCGGCCGCGGCGGCGGGCGCCGAGCGCGCCCGCGGCGTCCTCGACCAGCACCACGTCGCTCCCGACGGCGTCCCGCAGCGCCTCCCACTCGAGCGGCCGGCCGAAGAGGTGAACGGCGATGACCGCCCGCGTGCGCGGCGTCACGGCGGCCGCGACACGCGCGACGTCGAGGTTCATCGTCCGTAGGTCGACGTCGACGAGGACCGGCGTCGCGCCGGCCTGCGCGACGACGTTCGCGGTCGCCGGGAAGGTGTACGCGGGCACGAGCACCTCGTCACCCGGGCCGATCCCGAGCGCGAGCACCGCCAGGTGGAGCGCCGCCGTGCCGGAGGAGACGACCAGGGCGTGCTCGACCCCGCACGCCCTCGCCAGCAACGCCTCGAACTCGGCCACCTTCGGCCCCATCGTGAGCTGCCCGCTCTCGAGCACCTCGGCCACCGCCGCCGCCTCGGCCGCGCCCACGTCGGGCCGCGCGAGCCGGATCAAGCGAGCGCCGGCTTCCGTTCCCGGTACCACGCGATGGTGCGGGCGAGCCCGTCGTCGAGGTCGACCTGCGCCTCGAAGCCGAGCAGCTGGCGCGCCTTGTCGACGTTGGGGATGCGGATCTCCACGTCGGTGTAGTGCAGCGGCTGGAAGACGAGCTCGCTCGGCGCGCCGGTCAGCCGCTTCACGCGTGTGGCGAGGTCGAAGATCGTCACCGTCGAGCGCGCGTTGCCGATGTTGAAGGTCTCCCCGACGGCGCCGGGGTGCTCGAGGCAGAGCAGGAGCGCCTCGACCATGTCGTCGACGTAGCACCAGGCGCGGATCTGCGAGCCGTCGCCGTGCACGACGAGGTCGCTCCCGGCGAGCGCGGCCTCGATGAACGCGCGGATCGCGCCGCCGCCGATCTGGCCCGGCCCGTACACGTTGAAGGGCCGGAGCGTCACCGCGGGCACGCCGAGCTCGTCGTGATACGCGCGCGCCATGTGCTCGCCGGCGAGCTTCGAGACGGCGTACGTCCAGCGCGCCTCGCCGACGGAGCCGGTCGAGGTGAGGTGGCCCTCGCGGACGTTGTAGGCCTGCGGGCCGAAGACCTCGCTCGTCGAGAAGTCGACGAGCCGCTCGAGCGAGTCCAGGGTTGCGACCGCGGCCTCGAGGACGTTGTACGTGCCGATCAGGTTGACCCGCATCGTCCGGACGGGGCTCTCGAGAACGGTGTCGACGCCGGCGATCGCGGCCGCATGGACGATGTGGGTCGCGCCGCGGGCGAGCTCGCGCACCGCCTCGGCGTCGAGGACGTCGCCCTGGACGAAGGTCAGGTTCGGGTGGTCGGCGAGCTCGGTGCCGGAGAGGGCGTCGCGATGAAGGTTGTCGAGGGCGACGATCTCGTTGTCCTCGACGAGCCGCCGGGCGAGAGTCGTCGCGATGAAGCCGGCCCCGCCGGTGACGAAGATCCGCTTCCCCTCGAGGGACACGGCGGCGAGTCTACCCCGGAAATTCTTTCCGGCCCTTAGCAGGGGCTTTACAGGCAGCGGCTAGCGTGCGGCTCGTGCGGAGGATCCCGCTCGTCGTCGTGCTGCTCGCGCTTCTCGGCGTCGCGGGCTCGGCCGGTGGGGGCGTTCCGATCCCGCCGCCACCCGGCGACCAGCTGCCGACGTGGTCGCCGGACGGAAGTGTCATCGTCTTCTTGAGCGACCGCGACGGCACGTCGCTTCGGGTCATGAACCCGGACGGATCTGACGAGCACCGGATCCCGTGGCTCCCCGCGAACACGAGCTACTCCTTCTCCCGCGACTGGTCGCATATCGCCGTCTGGGTCAACGGGCAGCTCGTTGTCGAGCGCCTCGACGGCTCCGACCGGGTGAAACTGGGCCAGGCGACCTACCTGGCAAGAGCGTCCTGGTCTCCGGACGGCACGCGCGTCGCGTTTACTGCGCCGAGCGCAAATCCGAACGAGGCCGACGTGCTCGTCGCGCGCATCGACGGCACCGAGACGTACCACGTCGCCGTCGGCTTCTACCCGGCGTGGTCGCCGACCGGCGAGCGGATCGCCTACGTCGCCGGCGAGTACGGCAAGAACGAGCTCCATCTCGCGAACGCCGACGGAAGCGGCGACGTCCGCATCGCGAGCGGCGGCACCGAGTTGGCGCCCAGCTGGTCGCCGGACGGCTCACGGCTCGCGTTCGTCCACCAGAGCGCAGGGGAATACGGCTCGACGCTCGAGGTCATCCGGGACAACGGCAGCCGCCTGACTTCGTTCCACGTGACACCGAGCGACTACGCCTGGTCGCCGGGCGCGGGCGCGATCGCGTACTCGAGCGGGACAGGGATCTGGATCGTCGACGTCCGCTCCGGCCGCAAACGGCGGGTCTCCCCGACTGGTTATCAGGTCGCGTGGTCGCCGGACACGTTGCGTCTCGCGTTCACGACCGGGGGCGAATGCCGGAACCGGAGCGGCATCTACCGAGTCGACAGGTCGAGGAGGCTGCCGTTCCGGGTCACGAACGACTGCCGGATCGTCGGCACGCGGGGCGACGACGTCCTGACGGGCACGCCGCTCGCGGACGTGCTCCTCGGCGAGGGCGGCAACGACACCCTCGTGTCCGTGGCGAGCTTCTTCGTCGGCGATACGCTCCGAGGCGGGACGGGGAACGACCTGCTCGTCGGGTCCTCCGTGAGCGACACGCTCGAGGGCGGCCCCGGCAACGACGTCCTGCGTGGCGGCTCAGGCCCGGACCTGCTGCTCGGCGGCTCCGAGCGAGACGTCCTCCAGGGGCAGGGCGGCCGCGACCTCGTCGGCGCGCGCGACGGCACGCGCGACGTCGTCTCGTGCGGCACGAACAGGGGCAAGACGACGGGGGCTGAAAGCGACATCGCCTACATCGACCGCTTCGACGCCGTCTCGCGCGATTGCGAATGGGTCTACCGGCCGGGGCCCGCACCACCGGTGCGCGGCCGGATCAAGCTCACGATCAGAGTGTGGCCCGACGGGATTCAGGGGCCAAAGAAGCCGCCGCGCGTCTACAGGCTCCGGTGCCGCCCGGCCGGCGGGACGCTGCCACACGCGGCCACTGCATGCGCGAAGCTCGTGCGCGTCCAGAACCCATTCGCACCGATCTCGCCGCTCCAGCGCTGCGACCCTGTCTTTGCCGGGGTGCAGACGGCCGGAGTGCGAGGAAGCTACGACGGGCGCTCCGTGCACATGACGTTCGACCGCTACACCTCCTGCGGCGTGAAGCGCTGGGACGAGCTCGCATTTCTGTTTCCAATCCGGGTGACGGCGCCTCCTCAGTAGCATCGCGCCCGTGCCGGGCACGATCCTCTTCGTGGGCGCGGGACGCCACCAGCGGCGCGCGATCGAGCGCGTGCGCGGGCTCGGCGCACGGGTCGTCGCGGTCGACCGGAATGCCGACGCGCCCGGCCTCGCCCTCGCGGACAAGGCGGAGGCGGTCGACTTCACCGACGTCGAGGCCGTCACCGAGGTCGGTCGGCGGCACGGCGTCGAGGGCGTGCTGACGGTGGCGTCCGACCGCGCGGTGCCGGTCGTCGCCGCGGCCGCCGAGGCGCTCGGGCTGCCGGGAATCGGCTCCGACACCGCGCACGTGATGACGCACAAGGTCGCGATGCGGCGGCGCCTCGCGGAGCACGGAGTGCCGCAGCCGCGCTTCGCGGCCGTCCGCACCCACGCCGAGGCGCGCGCCGCGGCCGAGACGGTCGGCTTCCCGGCCGTCCTGAAGCCCGCGGACTCGAGCGGCCAGCGCGGGATCTTCCGGCTTCGCTCTGCCGACGACCTCGACGCGCACCTGCACGCCGCGCTGGCGGCCTCGTCGAGCACGGAGGCGATCTTCGAGCGCTACCACGAGGGCGCGGAGGTGAACACGCTGCTCGTCGCGACCGGCGGCGACGTGCATCTCGTCACCGCCTCCGACCGCGTGCGGCCGAACGGGATCGGCTTCGGCGTCGCGCTCGCGCACGTCTACCCGTCGACGTTCTTCGGCGACGTCATCGAGGAGGTGGAGCGCGTCGCGATCGCGGCCGTGCACGCGCTCGGCCTGCGCGACGGGATCGCGTATCCGCAGCTCCTGGTGACGGCCGAGGGCGTGAAGGTCGTCGAGGTCGCCGCGCGCATCCCGGGTGGCCAGATGGGCGAGGTCCCGCGGGTCGGCACGGGGGTCGACCTCGTGGAGGTCGCGGTGCGGCAGGCGCTCGGCCGCGAGGTTCCGGACGAGCTCCTGCGCCCGCGCTTCCAGCAGCCGTTCGCGATCTCGTTCCTGACAGCGCAGCCGGGAGTGCTGCCGACGGGGAAGGTGCGGCGCGTCGAGGGGGTCGCGCGCGCGGAGGCGTTCCCGGGGGTCGTGCGCGTGGAGACGTACATCCAGCCGGGCGAGACGATCCGGCCGGTGCAGGTGGACGGCGACCGGCGCGGATACGTGATCGCGCTCGGGGACACCAATCTGGACGCTTTGGAGCGGGCCGAGGCAGCTGCGCGGCTCGTCGACGTGGAGGTCGAGACGTGACCTGTGCCTTCGACCTGGCGCACTATCGCGAGTTGCTCGAGGCGGCGCGGGCGGGTGGCTACCGCTTCGCGTTCTTCGACCGAGATCCGCAGCCCGGTGACCTGCTGCTCCGGCACGACGTCGACCTGTCGCTCGCGGCCGCCGTGCGGCTGGCCGAGCTCGAGGCTGAGGCCGGCGTGGCGGCGACGTACTTCGTGATGACCGAGAGCGTCTTCTACAACCTCGCCTCGCCCGAGGGGGAGGCCGCGCTCGCGCAGCTGCGGGAGCTCGGCCATCGGGTGGGGCTGCACGCCGTCTATCCGCGGGCCGAGCTGGACTCGCGCTTCGACGGCGTGCTGGCCTGGCACAACCCGGAGTCCGAGTACATGTCCGTTTCGGTCGACGGCGCGGCGAACGCGATGGAGCCGCGGTTCTTCGTCCGAGGGCAGTACCGCTCGGACTCGAACCAGCACTGGCGGGAGGGGTGCCCGCACGAGGCGCTGGCGCGCGGCGACTTCGAGTGGCTCCAGCTGCTCACGCATCCGGAGATCTGGGTCTATCCCGGGGCGACGATGCGGGAGACGATGCTCGCGATGCTCGATGCGGAGCGGGAGCGACGGCTTGAGCAGCTCGCGGCGGACAGGATCGACCTCTCGTGAGGCCCGTGACGGTGCTCGTGTCGGCGTGCGGCGCGCCGGGGACGGCGGCGCTGCTGCGAGCGCTGCGGGAGAACGGCGAGGGCCGGCGGGTGCGGTTGGTCGGAACGGACATGTCCGAGCGGGCGGTGGGGCGGCTGCTCTGCGATGCATTCCACCGCGTGCCGCCGGGGTCCGACGACGGGTTCGCGGACGCCGTCCTGGAGGTCTGCGCGGCGGAGGAGGTGGACGTCGTGCTGCCGCAGTCGTCGTTCGACCTCGCTGGACTGGCGGGGGCTCGGAAGCGGTTTCCGATCCCGGTGCTCGTTTCGTCGCCCGAGACCGTGCACCGCTCGAACGACAAGGCGGAGTGCTACGCGCTCCTGCACGAGATCGGCGTGCCGGCGCCGGCGTTCCGGCGCGTGCGCGGGGCCGAGGCGGTGGCGGAGGCGGCGCGCGAGCTCGGCTACCCGGAGAGGCCCGTCTGCTTCAAGCCTGTCTTCGGCTCGGGGTCGCGCGGCTTCCGCGTGCTCGATCCGGAGGTGGATCGCGCGCACCAGCTGTTGTACGAGCGGCCGGGCGCGGTGGCGATGCGGCTCGAGGAGGCGGTCGAGCTGCTGCCGCCCGAGGGGGAGCCGGACCTGCTCGTGATGGAGCTCGCGACCGGCGGCGAGCGGACGATCGACGGAATCGCCGACGGGCGGCGGATCGTGCTCGGCCATCCGAAGACACGCGAGTCGATGCGCGCGGGGCTGGCCATGTACTTCGTGACGCTCGAGGACGAGGCCTTGATGGACATCGCCGAGCGGATCGTGTCCGCACTCGAGATCGAGCATTTCTTCAACATCCAGCTCGTGGGCGAGCACGTGATCGAGGTGAACCCGCGGATCTCGACGATCGTGTACCAGGAGGACTTGAACCTTCCGTACCTGGGTGTGAAGCGGGCACTGGGCGAGGTGACGGACGAGGAGCTCGCGGTGCTGCGCTCACGCGTGCGGCCGGGGCGGACGGCGCTCCGCTACTTCGACCAGGCCGAATGGGACGCGTCGCCATGAGGCCTGTCGCTGGGGGCCACGGCTGGAAGGGCGGAGTCGCAGCGAGGGGCCGCTCCATCCCAAACCCCCACCCACCCACGGGGCAAGAAGACGCTAGCGGCCCGCGCCGCGCCCGGAGTGGCGCGGGCGTGCCGAAAGCGTGAAAGAAGCTCGCGGCCGCGCCGACCGGCGGCCACGGCGCGCCGCCGACCCGCGCACCCTCCGCGTCACGCACTGCCCGGTCAACATCGCGGGCGTCCCGTGGGCAAACGTGCAGGCGCTCCGGCGCAAGGGCGTGGACGCGCGGCTCGTCGTCTTCGAGCGCGGCCGCCTGCACCCGGACGCGGACTGGTCGCTCGAGCGCACCGGCGGCCTCGCGCGCCGCCAGCTCACGCAGTGGCGCGCCTTCGCCCGCCTCCTCCCGCGCACCGACGTCTTCCATTTCTACTTCGGCCTCACCCTCGTACCGAAGTCGCTCCAGTTCCCGCTCCTCCGCCTCGCCGGCCGCCGCTCGGTCTTCCACTTCCTCGGCTCCGACATCCGCGGCAAGTCACCCGCGGAGCTCGCCTACGGCCGGCGCGCCGGCGCGCAGATCGTCGGCTCCTACGACGCGATCCGCTGGGTTCCCGAGGCCGAGGTCGTGCCGCCGGGGCTCGAGCTCACCGCTTACCGTCCCGCGCCGCCCTCGGACACCCCGCGCCCGCTCGTCCTCCACGCGCCTTCCAGTCGCGCGCGCAAGGGAACCGAGCACGTCGTCGTCGCCTGCCGCGACCTCGGCCTCGACCTCGACGTCGTCGAGGGCCTGCCCCACGACGAGGCCCGCCGCCGCTACGAACGCGCGGACATCGTCGTCGACCAGCTGAACGCGGGCTGGTACGGCCTCTTCGCTATCGAGGCGATGGCGCTCGGGAAGCCCGTCCTCACGTTCCTCCACGACGAAGCCGTCCGCCGCACCGAAGAGGCCTTCGGCATCCGCGTCCCGATCGTCTCCGCGACGAACGAGTCCCTCGCCGACCGCCTGCGCGAGCTCGCCGCCGCGCCCCACCAGCGCCGCCGCCTCGGCGCCGAGGGACGCGCCTACGTCGAGCGCGTCCACGACGTCGACCGCAACGCCGACCGCCTGCTCGCCATCTACGCTCGCCTGTAGAGATGCTGGCCGGCCAGATCAAACGGCTCGCCCGCCACTCCGCGATCTACGGCCTTGGCGGGCTCGTCTCGCGGATCCTCGCCGTCCTCCTCCTGCCGCTCTACACGAGCTACCTCACCACCGCGGACTACGGCAAGATCGAGACGCTCGTCGCCGCCTCCACGGTGCTCGTCATCGTCCTGCGGCTCGGCATCTCGAGCGCTTTCTTCCGCTTCTACTTCGACAGCTCGGACGCCGAGCACCGCGTCGTCGTCGTGCGGACGTCCTTCTGGTTCACGATGGCGAGCGCGACGGCGGGCCTCGCCGCCGGGCTGCTCCTCGCCGACCCGATCGCGCACGCCCTCCGCCTCGGCGACGAGCCGGGGCTCGTGCGCGCCGCCGCTGTCGGCCTGTGGGCGCAGATGAACTACGAGCAGCTGACGTCCCTGTTCCGCGTCGAGGAGCGGTCGGTCGCCTTCGTCTTCGCGAGTCTCGCGAACGTGGTGATCACGGTCGCCGCGACGGTGCTGCTCGTAGTCATCGCGCATAAGGGGCCGCTTGGCGTGCTCGTCGGGAACTTCACCGGGACGCTCTGCGTCTACGCCGTCCTGCTCGCGTACCGCCGCTATCAGCTCGGCCTCCAGTTCGACCGGAGCCTCTTCCGCGCCATGAACAAGTTCGGCATGCCGCTCGTCCCGGCCGCGCTCGCGCTGTGGGCCGTGAATTTCGTCGACCGCTTCTTTGTAGCGCTCTACAAGGGCCAGTCGGAGGTCGGCGTCTACTCGGTGGCGGTGCGGATCTCCTCCGCGGTCGTCTTCCTGCTGATCGCCTTCCGGACGGCCTGGCCCGCGTTCGCGTACTCGATCGAAGACGACCGCGAGGCCCGCCGCACGTACGCCTTCGTCCTCACTTACCTGCTCCTCGTCGCGTGCTGGCTGTCGCTTGCCCTGGGCCTCCTCTCGCCGTGGCTCGTCGAGCTGCTCGCGCGCAAGCCCGGTTTCCACCGCGCGTCGGAGGCAGTTGCGACGCTCTGCTTCGCCGGCGCCGCGTACGCGGGCTACACCGTGATCGCGATCGGCATCGGCCGCGCCCGGCGCACGCAGTTCAACTGGATCGTGACCGGCCTCGGCGCCGCAGTGAACGTCATCCTGAACGTGATCCTGATCCCGCCGTACGGGATGATGGGCGCCGCGATCGCCACCCTCGCCGCGTACGTCGTCCTCTTCGCCGCGATGACGGTGAACGCCCAACACGTGTACCCGGTCCCGTACCAGTGGCGCCGAATCGCGACGCTGACGGCCGCCGCCGTTGGGCTAACGGTCCTAGGGAAGCTCCTCCACGTGCCACTCGCGGGAGCGATTGCGCTAGCAGTCGTCTACCCCATAGTGCTGCTCGCGCTCGGCTTCTACCTTCCTGCCGAGCGAGCGAGACTCAGACGTCTGGTGCCGATCCTGCGTTAGCAGGAACGACGCGTACGGTTAGAACATGAGCAGGTTAGAAGCCCTTCGTCGGAGGTGGCGAAGCGAGGACACCTCGAGGACGAGCCTCGCATCGACAGGGGTCGTCATCGGTGCGGTCCTTATGGCCGTCGCTGGGGTCTTCGTCTGGAAGCATTCGACGCACCGAGTCGACGGCATCACAACGGTCATCCAGTTCGCAGGCGTACTCCTCGCCGTTCCGGTCGTCGTTCGGAAGCTGTTGGTCCCGCGGCCGCGCTTCACAGCCTTGACGCTCGCAGGCGAGTGCGCTGCCTCCGAACCGAGGTGGATAGAGAAGGGAGCGTTACGACTACGGGCGGGGAACCTCCTGCGGTGGGGCTTCCGAAGGTGGCGGATTGCCCTCGTGTCGGGAGTGCTGCTCTTTGGCTTGGGGTTGGTGGTCCTGTTCTTCGCCGCTGCGTCTCTGTTCACGAAGATCGTGTTGATCGTGCTTCTCCTGCTTGGGCTGCTCTTCGGCCTCTTCGGCCTCTATGCGATGGTCTTGCCGCGTCGATTTCACGCTGCGCTCTCGTTAGACACCGAGATCTTGTCGCCCCTTCAGCTCGTCGCGGACGAGCGAGTGCAAGGAGCTTTGGGAATCCTCGGCCTCGTGTTAGTGCTCAGCTCGATCGTGCTGAGGTTCGTCGCGCTCTACGCCTGACCGCGAGGCCCTTAGGCCACCACGCGGTACACCTGGAACACCTCCGCGTAGTCGCGGTTCACGTTGATCCCGTGCGTCCGCGCGACGTTGCGGATGTACTCCGGGTCGATGTAGCGCCGATGCTGCTGTGACTCGTAGTGGCGCAGCGCCGCGATCTTCCGCTCTACGTCGCTCGCCTCCAGGGACACGTACGCCTGATACGAGAAGTCGAGGTTGTTCCACGGGATCTCGTAGCCGAGCACCGTCGTCCGCTTGAAGGCGCGCAGGCCCTCGGCGGCCACGACCTGGTGGTCCTGGTGCACGTCGTTCAGGCTCGGCTGGAAGACGACCTCCGGCTTCCACTCCTCCCACAGCGCCACCAGCAGCTCGAGGATCTCCTGCCGGTGCTCGGGGAACGTGCGGACGTCGAAGTCGTGCACGGTCAAAGCCTCCTCCGACAGGCCCAGCTCGGCCGTGGCCGCCCGCACCTCCCGAGCCAGTGTGTCCGGCGGGAAGCCCTCCGGCAGGGAGCGGGTCGCGATCGAGAACGCGACGTAGCGGACCTCGGCACCGCCCTCGACGAGCCGGGCCATCGTGCCGCCGCAGCCGAACTCGCCGTCGTCGGTGTGCGGCGCGAGCACGAGGACCCGGCGCAGGCCCTCGATCACGCAGGCTCCACGCGCACCGCCGCTGCGAGCGCCGCGAGGCCGAAGAGCGCCCACGCCATCGGATCCTCGAAGAAGGCGTTGTAGAACAGGCTGTGCACGGCGATCGCGCCGAGCGCGAGCCCGGCGACGAGCCGCGTCCGGTCGGCGAAGCCCGCGCCCACGCGGCGCAGCGTAAGCAGGAGAGCGGCCGCCACGAGCCAGCCGAAGAGGAGCAGACCGGGCACGCCCGTCTCGGCCGCGACCGTCACGGGCGTGTCGTGCGAGGCCGCCTTCTTCGGCTCGCGCCCTCGCAAGTGCTGCTGCTGCGCGTACGCCTGCCGGAAGCCGCCGATGCCGACGCCGCCGATCGGATTGTGGACGGCGAGCTTCACTCCGTTCGTGACGAGCGAGTAGCGGTCGCTCGTGACGCGGTTGAACGAGTGGCCCAGGAGGTTGTGGCGGATGTTCGGCGCGGCGAAGCCCACGCTCACGAGCACTACCGCGGCCAGGCCGGCCGCCGCCAAAACCCGCCACTGCCACGCGAAGGCCGCCGCGGCGAGCACGCCCACGCCGAGCGCGACGAAGCTCGACTGCGAGAACGAGAGCAGCAGGCCCCACCAGGTCGCGGCGACGACCGCCGCCAGGCCCACGGCAAGCCGCGCACGCCGGGTCGCGAGCACGACGACCAGGCTCGCGAGGATCGCGACGACGAGGAACCTGCCGTAGATGGACGGATCCCAGAAGACCGAGTTGACGCGGTAGAACGGGGCGTAGGCGTTCCCGACCTCCACCTTCGGGTTCCAGAAGATGTCGCGCGTCTCCCATTGGTAGAAGCCGACCACCGCGAAGACGAGCGCCATTGCGACGAGCAGCCCGAAGAGCGCCGTCACCAGGCGCCGGCTCCACGGCAGCCGCGCGACGGCGACGGCGAGCAACCCGAAGGGCAGGTAGTAGAAGAGGAGCGCGATCGCGCCCTGGCGCAGGTCGTCGACCCACAGGATCGTCAGCCCCGTCCAGGCGGTGAAGGCGGCGAGGGGCCAGGCGAGCGGGCCGAGCTCGCGGGCTCGCGGGTCCCCGCGGAGGAGCCCCCACGCGAGCGCGAGCGTCGCCGCCGCGACGACGCCGTAGAGCGGCACGAGCAGGTTCGCGTCCGTCGAGCCGACACTGACGGGAATCCGGGCCGGAAAGCAGAGCAGCGCGGCGAAGGCGAGAAGCTCCGGCCGGCGGCGCAGCAGCGAGGCGCCGACGGCGGCGAGCCCGAGGCCGACGACGGCCGCCGCGGCGAGGAGCGGCCGGTGCCCGTGCGGCAGGAGGTAGATCGCGAGCCCAACCGCGCCGAGCGCCCAGGCGGCGAGGCCCGCGAGCCGGAGCACGCGCGCAGGTGCAACCAGGAGCACCCCCAGCCCGACGCAGCCCACGAGCCCGCCGGCGCGGGCGAGCTCGGCGGTCAAGGAGCAGGCCCCACGATCACGATCGCGCTCGCCTGGTGGTCTCCGACGCCGACGGTCAGCCGGTAGCGGCCCGGCTGCTTCGGGGCGCGCAGGACGAGGCGCCTGTTGCCGGTGCCGTGCCGGTTGCCGAGGCGCCAGCGGACGCCGCGCGAGTCGGTGCGGACGCGCGTCCCGAACCGCGTCCCGGCCTGCACCCGGTACACCGCGTGCGGCAGCCGGACGTAGCGCACGAAGAGCGTTCCGACGAGAACCCGGGGCGAGAGGTTCCCGGCAATGTCACGCGCCGCGATCGTCACGCGGTACCGGCCGGCCGGCACGCCGCGGCCGTTCACGTAGCCGAACCAGCGCGCAATGCCGGTCTGCTGCTGCGACCGGCTGCGGTACCGGCGCTTCCCGCCCACGTAGAGGATCACGTGCGCCGGCTCGGTGACCCGGTAGCGAACCTCGAGGCGCTCGTGGAGGAAGTTGCGGTCGGGCGTCAGGACGTGGCGGCGCGGGATCCAGCTCGTCACCGTCACGCTCGGCGGCTTCGTCTCGACCGTGATCGGGTTCGGCAGGACGATCGTCCGGTGCTGGTCGGCGAGGTGGACGCGCGGCTTGTAGACGCCGTCCGGGACGACGGCGCCCGCCTCGTCGCGGCCGTCCCACCAGCGGGCCAACCTGCCGCGCCGGGCGGCGTGGTCGGCGACAATCGTGCGGACCACCTTCTGGTCGGCGTTCTCGATGCTCAGCGTGAGCCGGTCGGCGCGACGAAGGTAGAAGCGGATCCGCGCCTTCTGCGTCGAGCACCGGCACGCCGGCGAGAAGGCCTTGTTGGTGATCTGCGTCCGGTAGATCGGGCTCCGGACGAGCTTCAGGTGCTCGGTGACCGCAAAGGCCGCGGCGGTGCCTCCGAGGAGACCTAGGACGAGCAGGGTCGACACGAGCCGCGCCACGCGCGGCCGATTCTATGGAGCCTTCGGTGTTTCCAACCCGCGAACGAGCACGAACGGCTCCGCATATTCGCAACCGCATGACGCCCCAAAGAACTCGGCGTGGGCCCGCAGCGCCCGTTCGGAGCGCGGGTGGGGATACTCCCGGCGCTCGGTCTCGTAACAGGCGAAGGCGGCGAGCTTGCGCTCGATCGTCTCGCCCACGTCCACGAACCAGTTCGGAACGAACCAGTTGCGGCCGGCGGGCGTCCACTCGGTGCTCGAGGTCGGCGCATAGGTGAGGACGCGGCGCACGGACTGGCCCGGGATCGGCCTCGTCGCGACGGTGACCGAGTCGAAGAGCGCGACGTGGTCGCGGTTCACGTCCGGATGCGGCGTGTACACCACCTCGGGCCGGAGGTCGCGCACGTGCTCCTCGACGAGCCGGTTCACGTCCACGTGGGGCACGGTATCGAGGCGCATGTCCGGCAGGTCGAGGTGCACGTAGTCGTCCACACCGAGCTCGCGCGCGGCGCGGCGGGCCTCGTCGTTCTTGCGCTCCCGCAGTCCGTGATCGTTCGGGTACTGGGACGAGCTGCCGTCGGTGACGCAGACGATGCGCGTCTCGTCGCCGCGCACCGCGGCATGGAGTGCGATCGTGCCGCCCATGCCGAGGATCTCGTCGTCGGGGTGCGCGGCGAAGACGAGGACCCTCATCCGAGCCGCGCTCCGACCTCGAGCGGCGCACTCGTCTCGACCTCCTCGAGGAGCAGCGCGCCCTCGCCGCAGGCGACGACCGGGCCTGCATCGACGACGGTGCCCGCAGGGGCCTCGCCCTGCCACTCGACGGGCCGCGCACGCCACACGATCACCTTCTCGCCGCCGAGAAACGTGAACGCGCCGGGGTACGGCCTCGTCTGCGCCCGCACCCAGTCGTAGAGATAGGGCGCGCGCGTCTCCCAGTCGATGATCCCGTCCGCGGGTGTCCGCTTCGGCCATGTGCTGGCCCGGACCGGATCCTGGGGAGTCTTCGTGACTGTGTCCGACACCAGCCGGGGCACGAAGTCGCGTACGAGGTCGACGTGCGCGCGGGCGAGCTTGTCGAAGAGCGTTGTCGCGGTCTCGTCGGGGGCGACCGGCACCACGACCTGGCCGACGATCGGCCCCGAGTCGGCGGTCGGGTCGACGATCTCGAAGAGCGTCACGCCGGTGCGCGCGAGGCCGGAGAGGATCGACCACGGGATCGGCGCGCGGCCGCGATGGCGCGGTAGGAGGCTCGGGTGCATGCCGTAGACGCCCCAGGGCGCCAGCGCGATGAGCTCTCCACGGACGAGCTGCGACCACCCGACGACGAAGATCGCCTCCGGCCGGAGCGCGCGGACGGCCTCGATCGTCTCGGGCGCGTTCACGTCCGTCGTCTCGACGAGCGGCGCGCCGACGTCGTCGAAGGAGCACTGGCCGGAGCGGTTCGGGTCGATCGGCCCGGGGAGCGTGACGACGCCGGCGATCTCGGCGCCGGCCTCGCGGGCCGCGAGCAAGCTGTCGCGGCCGATCGTGTCGAAGCTGACCCAGACGGCGCGCACGGGCGCCGATTCTACGGAGGCGGTTCCGACGCGAGCCAGCGAACGACGCAGGCGCCGATCCACGCGCCGAGGCCGACGCCGACCACGGTGCTCCCCGTCACGAACCACGCGAACGCCCGATCGCCGAACCCCACGCCGCCGAAGAGGGCGTAGAAGGCGAGGACGGAGCTCAGCGCAAAGAACAGTCCGCCGCAGGCAAACGCTCCGATGCTCGCAGCGAGGACGTACCAGGATGCCTTCAAGCTGCGTCAGTCGCCCGCGCGAACCGGCACCGGGCGCCGGGCCTCGCGCGCCGCGAGCTTCCAGGCGCCGAGCGCCAGCGTCCCGGCGATCAGCGCCCCGACGATGATCCACGACGACTCCGGCACGCCGACGATCTTCACGCCCGAGAGCACGAGCGTCGTCGCGAGCGCGGCGCGGAGCGGCCGGTCCGGCAGGCCGACGCCGAGCTGGCTCCCGATCAGGATGCCCGGGATCGAGCCCACGAGCAGCCACCCCATCGCGTGCAGGTCGACCTTGCCGAGCGCGAGGTAGCCGAACCCTGCCACCCAGAGGAGCGCGGCGGCGTGGAAGATGTCCGTGCCGACGATCCGCCGGGCGGCGAGCGGGTAGACGACCAGCATCACGAGCCCGAAGAACGTCCCGCTCCCCACCGAGGTGAGACCGACGATGAACCCGCCGACGAAGCCGAGCCAGAAGGCGATCGTCTTGTCGCGCCGGGAGAGGAGGGCGAGCTCCTGGGTGTCGTCCGGCCTCGGCCGCAGGAACGCCTTTGCGAAGAGGCCGGCGCCGCCGAGGAGCAGCGCCGCACCGATCGCCTTCGCCTCCACGGACTGGGCGCTGTCCCCGTAGTAGTGCGCCAGGATCGCGGCGACGCCGATCCCGGCTAGCGACATCGGCCCCGAGCCGGCGAACATCCACAGCGCGAGCCGTGCGTGCACGGTCCCGAGCTTCCGGTGCCGCACGGCGCCGAAGGTCTTGAAGATCGCGCCGTGCAGGATGTCCGTGCCGACCGCGTAGGTCGGCTTGAAGCCGAAGAAGAGGATCAGGATCGGCGTCATCAACGACCCGCCGCCCATGCCGGTCAGGCCGACGAGGACGCCGATCAACAGACCCGTAAGCGAGAACTGCCAGGTCACCGATACGCGGCGATAAGCACCTCGGCTACTTCAGGACGTGAGAACTCCGCGGGCGGCAGCTCACCCGCCGCCAGCAGCTCGCGCACCTTCGTCCCGGAGAGGAAGACGTGGTCGTCCCCGCCGTGCGGGCACGTCTTCGGCGTCGCCATCTGCCCGCAGACCTTGCAGTAGAAGGCGTGCTCGAAGAACATCGGCTCGATGTCGAGCTCGTGCGGCTCGAACTCGTCGAAGACGAGCTGCGCGTCGTAGGTGCCGTAGTAGTCGCCGACGCCCGCGTGGTCGCGGCCGACGATGAAGTGCGAGCAGCCGTAGTTCTTGCGGCAGATCGCATGCCAGATCGCCTCCCGCGGCCCCGCGTAGCGCATCGCGGCCGGGAAGCTCGCGATCACGACCCGGTCGGCCGGGTAGTACCGCTCGAGCAGCACCCGGTAGCACTCGACGCGCGTCGCGGCGGGAACGTCGTCCGACTTCGTCTCGCCGACGAGCGGATGGATGAGCAGTCCGTCGACGGTCTCGAGCGCGCCCTTCGTCAGGTACTCGTGCGCCCGGTGGATCGGGTTCCGGGTCTGGAAGCCGACCACCCGCCGCCAGCCGCGCTCGGCGAATGCCGCCCGGGTCTCCGCCGGGTCGAGGGCCAGCTCCGGGAAGGACGGCTCGCGCCGCTCGAAGACTGTCACCCGGCCCGCGAGGTACTGCGGCTTCTGCTTGTAGAGACGCGCGACGCCGGGGTGGTTCTCGTCCGTCGTCCGGAAACAGCGCTCCGCCTCGCGCTTCTTGTCGTACGAGTAGACCTCCTCCACCTCGAGCACGGCGAGCGGGCGGCCCGACTCGTCGGCCAGCGCCACCTCGTCGCCGCGCGGCGCCTCGTCCACCGCGAGGCAGACGGGGAGCGCCCATGCGAGCCCACTCGCGAGGTGCATGTCCTCGACGACGCGCTCGTAGTCCTCGGAGCCCATGAAGCCCTGGAGCGGCGAGAGCCCTCCCGAGGCGAGCATGTCCAGATCCGACAGCTCGCGGGAGCTGAGGACGAGCGTTTCCAGCTCGTCGACGCCCTCCGGGCGCGGGCCGCTCCGCTCGATCAGCTGCCCGCCGTGCGGCTTGATCAGCTCGGTGCCGACGGTCGTGGTCATGCCGTCACCTCCGCAGGGATCAGGCCGCGCTCTTCCAGGAGCTCGAGGATGCGCGCCGCGCTCTCGTGGGGCTCCTCGTGCTCCGACTCGATGCGGACCTCGGGGCTCGCCGGCGGCTCGTACGGATCGGACACGCCGGTGAACTCCTTGATCTCGCGGCGAAAGGCCTTCTCGTACAGGCCCTTGACGTCGCGCCGGGCGCATTCCTCGACGGACGCGTCGACGAAGACTTCGACGAACGCCCCGTGCTGCTCGACCATCTCGCGCGCCTTCTGACGCGTCTCCGCGTAGGGCGAGATCGCGGAGGCGATCACCGCCGCGCCGTGCCGCGTGAGCCGCGAGGCGACCCAGCCGATGCGCTCGATGTTCGTGTCCCGGTCTTCCTTCGAGAAGCCGAGGCCCTTCGAGAGGTGCTCGCGCACCTCGTCGCCGTCGAGTCGCTCGACGAGCAGCCCGCGGCGCTCGAGCTCGGGGCGCACGAGCTCGGCGATCGTGGTCTTTCCGGCTCCAGACAACCCTGTAAACCAGAGGGTGAAGCCATTGCGGCCGTTGTCAGTCATTGCTCTCCTTGATGAGTGGGGCGTTGATGTGAATGCCGCACTCGAGCTTCTCGGAGCCTGCCCAGCGGCCCGCGCGCTCGCCCTCCCCCGACTTCACCGGCCGTGTGCACGGAACGCACCCGATCGACGGGTACCCGGCGTCGTGAAGCGGGTTGTACGGGATCTCGTTGACGTGGACGTAGGCCTCGACGCGCTTCGCGTTCCAGTCGACGAGCGGCTGGATCTTCCACACGCCGTACCGCTCGCTCCACTCCACGCGGCGCGCGGCGGCCCGGGACGGCGACTGCTCGCGGCGGATGCCGGTGATCCAGGCGTCGTAGCCGCCGAGGGCACGCTCGAGCGGCTCGACCTTCCGGATGTGGCAGCAACGGTCGGGCTCGGTCTCCCAGAGCCGGTCCGGCGCGTCAATCGGCCGGAACGACGTGAGCTCGAGTGCGTAGCGCTCGATCAGGCGGTCGCGCGTCTCGTACGTCTCCGGGAAGAGGACCATCGTGTCGAGCTCGACGATGTCCACGTCGAGCCCGAGCTCCGAGAGCATGTGGATGAGCACGGAGCTCTGCCGCTGCCACGAGCACGTGAGGCAGAGCTTGTCGCCGAACTCCGCCGCCGCCCACCGCAGGACGTCCTCGGCGGTCATTGCCTCGAAGTCGAGGTCAGGTAGCCGCGCGATCGCCACCGAGGAGCACCTCCTTCAGCGTGTCGGCACGCAGGCCGAGCCGCATCGTCTCGAGCGAGATGACCTCGTCGGGCGGGATGTTCCCGAGGTTCACGCTCGGCCCGAACTCCCGGATGAACCAGGCCTGGGAGCTCTTCGTGGGAGCTTCGAAGATCAGATCCTCGACCGCGATCTCGTGCACGATCTCGTCGACGAGGCCGGTGCGCATCTCGCCGGTCGGCCGGTAGATGCCGGCGGTGCCGCCTTCGCGCCCCTCCGTGATCACCTTCCAGGCACCGGCCTCGAGCTCCTCCTTGATCCACTCGACCCAGAGGTACGGCGCGATGTTCACGGCCGCGTCCTTCGAGCCGACCTCGGAGAGGACGGTGAAGTCGCGCGCGAAGTCGGCGATCACCTCGAGCTTGCGCTCGCGCGGCAGGTCGATGACGCCGTCCGAGATCTCGACGTGCGCGAGGCCGAGCTCGGTCAGCCAGCGCTTGTACTCGTCGACCTTGCCCTGCGAGATCACGGCCTCGAAGAACGTGCCGCCGATCACGACCGGCTTGCCCTTCAGGACCTCGAGCTTCCGCTCCAGGTTCGGGGTTACGTACGCCGTCCCCCAGCCGAGCTTGACCATCGTGATGTAGTCGCCGCAGGTCTCGAGGACGTCCTCCCAGGCGCGCGGCCCGAGGCCCTTGTCGATCACGTGCGTCAGTCCGTTGTGGGGCCTAGAGTCGAGGATGCTCACGCTCGCGCCTTCCTGGCGAGCGAAAACCAAGCGATGCAAGGACGCAGGGAGCGTTCGTAGCCGGAGGCTACGGGCGCGACTGAGGACGCGGCAGCGCGCCGGTTTGCAGCCGCCAGGGAGGCGGGAGCGGGAGCGTTCGCGACGTGTCTACAGGCGAGCAAAGAGCTCCTTCAGCTTCTCCTGCGCCGCTGCCTGGACGTCGTGGTAGAGCGAGTTGCCGTGCGCGTCGATCCCGACGGTGAGCGGGCCGAAGTCCTTCACGCGGAACTTCCACAGGCACTCCGGCATGAGCTCCTCCCACGCGACTTCCTCGATCTCCTCGATCTGGGTCGTCTCGAGCGCCGCCGCCCCGCCGACGATCGCGAAGTAGACCATCCCGTGACGGCGCATCGGCTCGATCGCCTCGTCCGGGAAGCCGCCCTTGCCGCAGATCGCCCGGACGCCGTAGCGCTCGCCGAGCGGCTCGGTGAAGCGCACCATGCGCGCGCTGGTCGTGGTGCCGATGCAGACCTTCTCGTAGCGGCCCGCGCCGACCTTGCGCACGCCGGGCGCCGTGTGCAGGAGGAACGCGCCGCGGAGGTCCATCGGCGGCTCCTGGCCCTGGTCGAAGATGCGGATCTGCGTCCGGTCGCGGATCCCGATGATGTGCCCCTGGACGACGACCTCGTCGCCGGCGCGGAGCTTCAGGATCTCGCGCTCGTCCGTGACGGGGAAGGTGACCTCGTGGACCGCCATCACGCCTCCCGGTCGAAGTCGACGGTCCCGTCCGCGGCGACGTGCGCGGTGGCGCGACGCGCCGCCCAGCACTGGTAGTTCACGGCCACGGGGTTCAGGGTCATGTGCGTGTCGGCGTGCTCGACATGGCACTGGAGGACGGTCACGTCGCCGCCGAGCCCCATCGGGCCGATCCCGGTCTCGTTAAGCAGTTGGAAGAGTTCCTCTTCCAACTGGGCAACTACAGGATCGGGATTGCGAGTGCCCACGGGCCTCGCGATCGCTTCCTTCGCCAGGTACATGGCGTAGTCCGCGGAGCCGCCGATGCCGACGCCGACGATCCCGGGCGGGCACGGCTTCCCGCCGGCGCCGACGATCGACTCGAGGACGAACTGCTTGATCCCCTTCACGCCGTCGGCGGGGACGCACATCTTCAGGAAGGACATGTTCTCGGAGCCCGAGCCCTTGGGGACGCACTTCACGTCGAGGCCGTCCCACTCGGGGACGAACTCCCAGTGCACGATCGGGAGCCGGTAGCCGGTGTTCGGGCCGGTGTTCTCGCGCGTGATCGTGTGGACGGCGTTCGAGCGCAGCGGGTGCTCGAGGGTGGCGCGCTCGGTGCCGGTCTTCAGCGCCTCGTAGATCCGCGTCGGGTGGAGCGGGAAGTGCTCGCCGACGCGGCAGGTGTAGACGGCGATGCCCGTGTCCTGGCAGACGAGGTTTCCGTCGTCGTCCGCGATCTGCACGTTGCGGACGATCGTGTCGAGGACGCGTCGGCCGGGCACCGAGGTCTCGCGCTCGCGCGCATCGGCGAGCGCGTCGCGGAGATCCTGCGGGATGTCCTTGAGCGCCCAGACGTAGAGGTGCGCGGCAGCGTCCTCGACGGCGGCCCGAAGGTCGGTCGCGACGGTGCTCACGCGCGCGCCTTCTCCGCCGCCGCCCGGCCGGCGCGCCGGCCATAGACGCAGCACTCGAGGAGCGAGTTGCCCATCATCCGGTTCCGCCCGTGCGTGCCGCCGGCGATCTCGCCGCAGGCGTACAGGCCCTCGAGCGTCGTCTCGGCGTGCTCGTCGATGACGAGACCCCCGTTCTGGTAGTGGAGCACCGGGTACGTGAGGATGGGCTCTGCGAGCGGGTCGATTCCCGCTGCACGGTAGCGGCGCAGCATGTACGGGAGCGAGATCTCGGCGTCTCGTTCCGCAATCCGGGTCGTGTCGAGGTAGACGGCGGGGCGGCCGTCGGGCGTCTCGACGCCCCGGCCGGCCTCGACCTCCTCGAAGATCGCCTGCGAGACCGCGTCGCGCGGGCCGAGCGGGTCGGTGAACTCCTCGCGCTCGACGTTCAGCAGCGTCGCGCCGTACGCGCGCGTCGTCTCCGGGATCGAGTAGCCCTGCATGTTCGCCGGCCACGCGCCGCCGTTCGGGTGGTACTGGAGCGCGTCGAGGTCGCGCGCCTCGGCGCCGAGGTCGAGGGCGATGCGGGTCACCTCACCGGTCGCGCCGGGGTGGTTCGTCGAGAGCTCGCCGCGCTCGCGCGCCTCCTTGAAGCAGCGCCCGCCCGCGGCGAGGACAACCGCCTGCGCGTCGAAGACGTGGTCGCCACAGCGCACGCGCCAGCCGCCGGCCGTGGGCTCGAGCTCTTCGAGCGGCGACTTGGCGAAGATCTGCGCGGTCGATCCTTCGAGCGCCTCGCGGAGCGCCTTCGTGATCGCGTGCCCGGTGCGATCGCCGACCTGCAGCAGGCGCTTGCGGGAGGCGCCGCCGCAGCGGGCAAGCCGGTAGCCGCCGTTCTCGCGCGTGAACTCGACGCCGAGCTCCTCGAGCCAGTGGATGGCGTTCGGCGCCTCGGTGGTGAGAACCTCGACGAGACGCCGGTTCGCGGTCTCGTGGGAGCTGCGCCAGACGTCCTCGGCGTGGATCTCGGGCGAGTCGTCCTCGCCGAAAGCGGCCTGGATGCCGCCCTGCGCCTTCGCCGAGTTGCACGACTGCACGGAGTCCTTCGCGACGAGCGCCACGCGGGCGCCGGCCCGCTCGGCCGAGAGCGCGGCCGCGAGCCCGGAAGCTCCGCTCCCGACCACGAGCACGTCGAAGGACATGGGCGGCGCCATGACCTCGGGAGTCTACCAGCGTGTTCCTAATCTCACGCATCACAAGTGCTTATGCTGGTTCAAGTGCGCGCGGAGGCGTGCCGATCACGGCGGACGTGACCCGCGCCGGCGGCTTCGTCCTCGTGTGGCTCGTCCTCGGGCTGTCGGGCTACGCGTTCTACGACAAGCACTTCGAGCTCCATCGTGGCGGCACGCTGCACCTCGTGCGCGGCCGCGAGCTGGCGTACACCGAGCTGCGCGCGGCCGCGCACGCCGAGTCCGAGGCGAAGTCGCTCGTCGGCACCTACCGCGACACGAGCCTGCGCTCCTTCCGGCACCTGAAGGTGATCTACGCCAACGAGACCGTCTACTGCGTCCAGGTGCACGTCGAGGGCGCGACGTACCACCTCGCCGGGCCCGGCGGCTCGCCGGCCGACGGCCCCTGTTAGTAGATGGAGCGGTAGAGCTCCGCGATCTGTTCAGGTGTCGCGGGGCCGGGGTTCGCCTTCGCGCCGGCGCGGGCGGCGGCTGCCTCGGCGGCCTCGCCGAGCTCGTCCTCGGGGACGCCGAGGTCGCGTAGGCGCTCGAAGCCGCCGAGGCGCGCGAGCTCCTCGACGCGACCGATCGGATCGTCGGTGCCGAGCGCGGCGCCGAGGCGGCGGAGCGCGTCGGGCGCGACCGGCTCGTTGAAGCGCAGCGCGGCCGGCAGGCAGATCGCGTTCAGCGCGCCGTGCGGCAGCCCGTAGCGGCCGCCGAGCGCCTGCGCCATCGCGTGGCCAAGCGCGAGCATCGAGCTGCCGAGCGCCTGACCCGCCTCGCACGCGCCCCGGAGAAGTCCGGTGCGCGGCTTGAGCTCACGCGGCTCGGCGACGACGGGCGGGAGGAACTCGCCGATCAGCCGCGCGCCCTCGAGGGCGTGCGCGTCCGCCTCGTCGTTCCGGCCCTGTACATAGAGGGCCTCGGCGCAGTGGGCGAGTGCGTTCATCGCCGTCCCGACCGTCTCCGCGCGCGGTAGGTCGAGAGTCAGCTCGGGCTCGTAGACCGCGCCGGCCAGGTGCGCCCCCGCCCCGCCGCCCCGCATCCGCCGGCCGGGGTCGCGCACGCCGAAGTACGGCGTCCACTCCGAGCCCGCGTAGGTGGTCGGCACCGAGACAAGCGGGAGGCCCGTCGCCGCCGAGACCGCTTTGCCGAGGTCGATCGCGCTCCCGCCGCCGATCGCGAGCACGCCTTCCGCGTCGCGCGCCTCATCCGCGGCGTCGTCGATCCGGTGCGAGGGCACCTCCGTCCAGCGCGCCGCCGGCTCGACCGGAAGCTCGAGGCCGGACCAGCGCTCGCTCGCGACGACGAACGGTCGCGCCGAGCCGACCTCCGCGAGTACTGCTTCGAGCGTGTCGTAGCCCCAGCTGACGATCACGCGAGCCGCTCGCGCGCGAAGGCCACGAAGGCCTCGGCCAGCCTCGTCGGCGACCGGCCCGCCGCACGGACGAGCGAGATCTCCCGCGCCGGCTCGAGACCCTCCACGCGCGCGGTCGCGATCGTTCCGGCATCGAGGTCGGCCTCGACCGCCAACCGCGAGATGAACGTGACGCCGTGGCCGGCGCGGACCGCGCTTCGCACCGACTCCTGAAGCCCCAACTCGAGCTTCGGCTCGAGGTCGCGCAGGCGCGTGCCCGTCGCGCGCAGCTCGTCCTCGATCACCTGCCGCACGCCCGCTCCCTCCTGCATGACGATCAGCGGCTCCTCGCGCAGCTCGTCGAGCGAGACGGTGCGACCGGCGAACGGATGCGCCGGCGGGACGGCGAGGACGACCTCGTCCCGGAAGAACGGCTCGAAGACGACCGACCGCTGCCGCCGTGACGCTCCGACGACGCCGAGCTCGAGCTCGCGCCGGCCGACGAGGTCGATCACCGTCTGCGTGTCGAAGACCGACAGGCCGATCGTCGTCCCGGGGTTCGCCGCCTGGAACTCGCAGAGGAGCGGCGGCAGCACCGAGCCACCCGGACCTGTGGAGGCGCCGATCTCGAGCCGCCCGCTGAGCGCACCCTCTGCGGCGGCCGAGACCTCCTCGACGAGCTGCTCCTCGAGCGCGAGCAGCTTCTGCGCGTTGCGATAGAGGAGCATCCCCGCCTCGGTGGGCTCCACGCGCCGGCCTGAGCGGTCGAGGAGCCGCTGGCCGAGGCGTTCCTCGAGCGCCCTGATCTGGAGGCTCACCGCCGGCTGAGTCACCCCGAGCCGCGCCGCCGCCTGCGAGAAGCTCTGGCGTTCGACGACCGCGCAGAAGGCTGCGAGCTGGCGCGTGTCCATAAGGCGAGCTTATCTACGCGCGTGTCGTTCGGCGTTATTCGTTCGGAACGAGCACCCTCATCTCGTCGACCCGAAGCGCGCCGCGAGTGCCCGGCCGTACCATCGTGATCGCTTCGTCCAGCGCGTCCCTCAACTCGTCGAGAGTCTCGCCCGAGGCGAAGCAGCCCGGCAGCTCCACGACCTCCGCCCAATAGGCGCCGTCCTCGAAGTGCACCCGGACCGTCAGCTCCATCTCAACTCTGCTCCTCTCGGTGACCGGAGCGGCGGCGCACCCTCGCGATCGTAGGTTTGAGCTCCGGCCGGCGCCAGATGTCCCGAAGTGACATGGCTCCTACAGGGCTTACACTGGCGAGGCCCGTGGTGAGCGAATCGATCGCGGAGCGCTACTCGCGGCTCGCGCGTGAGGGCGTCGGTGGGCGCGGTGTCGACGTCGCCCTTCGCGCGCTCGACATCCTCCTCTCGGGGCTCTTCCTCCTCCTCTCGCTGCCGGTCACGCTCGTGATCGGGGCGCTCGTGCTCGCGACCAGCGGATGGCCGCTCTTCTACCGCGGTGAGCGGGTCGGGCTCGGCGGACGCGTCTTCACGATGCTCAAGTTCCGGACGCTCCGGCGCGGCGCCGAGGCGCGGCTCGGGCCGTACCTCGGGCCGGAGCTCGTCGAGCGGACGCGCGCCGAGACGACGCGCGTGGGAGCGCGGCTCCGCGCGACCCAGCTCGACGAGATTCCCCAGCTCTGGAACGTCCTGCGCGGCGACATGAGCCTCGTCGGGCCGCGGCCGATCCGGCCACGCTTCTTCGAGGAGCTCGCTCTCGAGCTGCCCGCGTACTGGCAGCGGCTCGTCGTGCGGCCGGGGCTCACGGGCTTCGCCCAGATGCGCCGCGGCTACGAGACCTCGATGGCCGAGAAGCTCGCCCACGACTTGGAATGGATCGCCGACCGCTCCGTCCGCCTCTACCTCCGCACCCTCGCCGCCACCGCCTGGCGCGTGCTGAGACAATCGCTACACCTCTAAGCGGGTGTCCTCCAGGTCGAGGTCGCGGAAGACGCGGTACATCACCTCGTCGTTGATCCGGCCGATGCGGCGGAGCTCGACGACGGCGGCCCGCTCGGCCTCCAGCAGCTCGCGGCGCAGGCGCTGGTAGTCGAGCGACTGCCGCTCGATCGCGCCGTCGTCGCCGTCGTCGAAGCGCGCCGCGAACCGGGTGCGGCGGAAGTTGTAGAGGCCGCGCATGCGGTCGGCCGTGTCATCGCGGACCCAGTCCTCCCCTCGGAGCTCCTCGAGCCGCGCCATTGCCGCGTCGGCGGCCAGGATCCGCGCCTTCGCCTCCTCGCGCGCCGGGGCCGTGTCCTCCTCGAGCCGCATCAAGCGGATCACGCCGGGAAGCGTGAGGCCCTGGATCACGAGCGTGCCGAGGATGACGCAGAAGGCCAGGAAGACGATCAGGTCGCGGGATGGGAACTGCGCGCCCGCGTCCGTGCTCAGCGGGATCGCAAGCGCCGCCGCCAGCGAGACGGCGCCGCGCATCCCTGTCCAGCCGATCACCGTCGCCTGGCCCCAAGATGCGGCGCGGCCGCGAACCAGTGTTTGCGTGTAGACCCACGCGAGCCGCACGGCGATCACCGTCGCGGTCACGAGCGCGGCATCGCCGATCAGGCTCGCGGTCGACTGCCCCGAGAGGGCGTCGAGGATCGGCCGCAGCTGGAGGCCGACGAGCGCGAAGAGGAGTGCGTTCACGAGGAAGACGAGCGTCTCCCAGACGGCGTTTCCCTGCATCCGCATGGCGGGCGTCGAGAGCTCCGGCGCGCGCCAGCCGAGGTAGACGCCCACGGTGACCGCGGCCAGCACGCCCGAGACGTGGAGCGCATTCGCCGGGATGAAGGCGAGGTAGCCGGACAGGAGCGAGATGGCGATCTCGGCGGGGATGTTGTCGAGCCGGATCCGGACGAGCGCGACGACCCAGCCGACGGCGAGACCGACCGCGATCCCGCCGGCCACGCCGCCGACGAAGCGCAGCGTCGCGTCGCCGAGCGAAAACGTGCCGGCGACGGCCGCCACGACCGCCGCGCGATAGAGGACGAGCGCGGTCGCGTCGTTCACGAGGCTCTCGCCCTCGACGGTCGTCACCACACGCCGCGGGACGCCGAGCCTGCGTGCGATCGCCGTCGCCGCGATCGGATCGGTCGGCGCGACGACCGCGCCGAGGACGAAGGCAGGCGCCCACGCAAGCCCCACCGCCTCGTGCGCGACCACCGCGACCGCGGCCATCGTCGCCGCCACGAGCCCGGTCGCGAGCAGTGTGATCGAGTGCGCCTTCCTGCGGACGTCGCGTAACGAGGTGAAGAAGCCGGACGAGTAGAGGAGCGGCGGCAGGACGCCGACGAGCACGAGGTCGGGTGGAAGCACGAGCTTCGGCACTCCCGGCACGAAGCCGAGCGCGACTCCGCCGACGACGAGCAGGATCGGATACGGGATGCGCAGTGTCGGCGCGAGCGCCATCAGCGCCGCGACTGCGGCGAGGAGCCCGAGCAGGATGAGCTCGTCGTGGCTGCTGAAAGTCACGGCTCTAGAGTACGAGTCTGTGTGCGGGATCTGCGGGATCGCTTCCACAGGTGCACCCGTGGACCCGAGCCGGCTCGCCGAGATGAGCGCGACCCTCGTCCACCGCGGCCCCGACTCGGACGGCGTGTTCCTCGACGGCGGGGTCGGCCTGGCCGCGCGCCGGCTCTCGATCATCGACCTCGAGGGCGGCGACCAGCCGATCGCGAACGAGGACGGCACCGTCCACGTCGTCCAGAACGGCGAGATCTACAACCACGAGGAGCTGCGGCGCGGGCTCGAGGCCGCCGGCCACCGCTTCCGCACCCGCTGCGACACCGAGGTGCTCGTCCACCTGTACGAGGAGCACGGCGACGACTTCGCGCGCCGGCTGCGCGGGATGTTCGCGATCGCGCTCTGGGACGGCCGTAGGGCGGGTCGGCTGGTGCTCGCGCGCGACCGCTTCGGGATCAAGCCGCTCCTGTATCGGCACGTGGGCGGCGAGATCGCCTTCGCGTCCGAGCTCCGGGCCCTCCCGCGCGGCGAGATCGACCTCGACGCGCTCGAGGCCTTCCTCGCCTTCAACTCGATCCCGGCGCCGCTGACGATCTTCCGCGAGTGCCGCAAGCTCCCGCCCGGCCACGTGCTCGCGTGGGACGGGGGCGAGGTCGCGCTGCGGCGCTTCGCGCGGCCGGCCCCGGTGCCGGCAGACGAGGTGCGCCGCGAGGACGACGCCGAGCTCGCCGAGGAGCTGCGCGCGCGGCTGCGCGACTCCGTGCGCGCGCACCTCGTCAGCGACGTCCCGGTCGGCGTACTGCTCTCGGGCGGGATCGACTCGTCGGTGCTCGCCGCGCTCGCGGCGGAGGAGTCGTCGGAGCCGCTGCGGACCTTCTCGATCGGCTTCGAGGAGCGCTCCTTCGACGAGCTCCAGAACGCGCGGCTCGTCGTCGAGCGGTACGCGACGCGGCACCGGGAGCTGGTGCTGCGGCCGGACGCGGCGCTGCTCCTCCCCGCTCTCGCCGACGCCTTCGACGAGCCCTTCGCCGACTCGTCCGCGCTGCCGACCTACCTCGTCTCGCGGCTCGCGGCCGAGGACGTGAAGGTCGCGCTCTCCGGCGAGGGCGGCGACGAGCTCTTCGGCGGCTACTACACGTACGCGGCCGATCTACTCGCGGCGCGCGCGGGCCGGGTCGCGCGCGTGGCGCGGCCGCTCGTCGAGCTCCTGCCGAGCTCGTCGGCGAGGGCGAGCTTCGACTACCGCGCGAAGCGGTTCGTCCGTGCCGCGCACCTGCCGCCGCTCGAGCGGCACCACGCCTGGAAGGAGATCTTCTCGGCAGAGGCGCGCGCGGAGCTGACGGGACGGCAGGCGCGGCTCGACCCGGTCGACCTGCTGCGCGAGCGGTTCGCCGAGACCGAGGGCGCCGAACTCCTCGCGCGGCTCCAGGACGTCGACCTCGGCCTCTACCTCGTCGACGACCTGCTCGTGAAGACCGACCGCGCGTCGATGGCGCACTCGCTCGAGGCGCGCGTGCCGTTCTGCGACACGGTCGTGTCGAACCTCGCGCTCGCGCTCCCCGATCGGCAGAAGGTGCGCGGGCTCGCGAAGAAGGTGCTGCTCCGGCGCGCGGCCGCGCCGCTCTTGCCGCGGAAGATCGTCTACGGGCGCAAGCGCGGCTTCTCGATCCCGGCCGCCGCGTGGCTGCGTGGCGAGCTGGAGCCGTTCGCGCGCGACGTCCTCTCGCGCGAGACCCTCGAGCGCCAGGGCTTCTTCCGCCCGGATGCAGTTGGACGTGTCCTCGACGACCACGTCTCCGGCCGCGAGGACCGGAGCCGCCAGCTCTGGGGACTCCTCGCCTTCACGCTCTGGCACCAGACCCACGTCGAGCGCACCCCCCAACCCCTCCGAAGCGAGGTCCTGCAAGGACTCGTCCGCTAGTGCGGGTGTGGATCGACATGACCGCGTCGGCGCACGTGCTCGTGTTCCGGCCGCTGATTCGGCTGCTGAGCGGGCGAGGCGACGAGGTCGAGGTGACGGCGCGCGAGTACGCGCAGACGCTCCAGCTCCTGGAGCTGCATGGGATCGAGGCGGAGGTGATCGGGCGGCACGGCGGCCGGTCGCGGCTCGGCAAGGCGCGGCAGCTCTGGAGCCGCCTGCACGCGCTGCGGCGTTGGGCACGCGGGCGCGACTTCGACGTGGCGCTCGCGCACGGGTCGCACGAGCTGACGATGACCGCGCGCCGGCTCGGGATCCCGAGCTCGACCACCTTCGACTACGAATTCGCCTGGCTCCAGCACCAGCTCGGCTGCCGCGCCGCGACGCGCGTGGTCGTGCCGGACACGATCCCGGCCGACCGGCTCGCCCGCTACGGCGCCGAGCCGCCCAAGCTCCTCCAGTACCCCGGCCTGAAGGAGGAGTACTACCTCGCCGACTTCGAGCCCGACCCGAGGGTGCTCGACCCGTGGCCGATCGACCCGGCGCGCGTCCTCGTCGTGCTGCGCCCGCCGCCCGACGTCTCGCTCTACCACAGGCACTCGAACCCGCTCTTCCCACGGACGCTCGACGCCCTCGGCCGCGACGAGCACGTCCACGCGGTGGTGCTCCCGCGCACCGACGAGCAGCGCGAGTTCGTGCGCGGGCTCGACCTGCCGTCGGTGATCGTCCCAGAGCGGGCCGTCGACGCGCAGAGCCTCATCGCGCTCGCCGACGTCGTCGTGTCGGCGGGAGGGACGATGAACCGCGAGGCGGCCGCGCTCGGCGTGCCCGTCTACACCACGTACGGCGGCCGGCTCGGCGGCGTCGACGAGGCGCTGATCCAGCAGGGTCGCCTCATCCCGCTCACCGACCCGCGCGCGCTCGAGCTGCGCAAGCGCGAGGGCGGCGGCGACGGCCGCGTGCGACGCGACCCCGGCGAGCTCCTCGCGCTGCTCCTGTCGGCTATTGGATCACCGGGCCTGTCGAGGTCGGAGTCGTCGTCACCGTCGTCGTCACCGTGACGGTCGTGACGGCGCCCGGGACCGTGACGGTCGTTCCGGGAACTGTGGTCGTGGTACCGCCGAGGGTGACCGTGCTCGGCGGGACGCTGACGGTCGTAGCGCCGACATCCGGCGAGGACGTGTTGAAGATCGCGTAGCCGACCGCCAGTCCGACGCCGGCTGCCGCTGCTGCTGCGGCGGCGGGGGCAAGCCGGCGCGCTAGGGATCGCCGGGCACGCTCGCCCGCCCGCGCCTCGAGACGGGAGTACTTCGCGAGCTCCTGCTCGGCCCAGGCCTGCATGTCGACGTCGCCGACCGCGCGCGCGGCCTGCAGTGCGCGCCGCACGATGACGACCCAAGCCTCGATCCGGCGCACGCCGTCGACGGTCGTCTGCACCGCCTGCACGAGCCGCAGGAGCTCCTCGAAGCGTCCGAACTCGCACGCCCACCCGCTCACGCCGAGGACGGCGTCGAGATCCGACCACGTGAGCCGTCCGTCCTCGGCGATCGAGATCAGCTGGCGGAGGACCCGGTCGCCGGTGTCGACGACGTTCCACGCCTCGCTCAGCCGCTCCCGGCGGTCGGCCGCGATCCGGTAGCGGTCGTCGGCTTCCCGCTCGACGAAGCCCCGCCGTTCGAGCCCGGCGAGGATCGGCCGCGGATCGGCCACCGGGGTAAGCGCTGCGAGCTGCTCGGGCGAGAGCGCCACGTCGGCCATGACGGCAAGCACGGCGAGCAGCTCCCGCTCGGGCGGCGTCAGCGAGGCGAGATCGGCGTCCACGCTACGCGGCCGAGAGCACGGCGAGCACCTCGGCGCCGTAGCGCTCCAGCCGAGCCGGGCCGATCCCCGGGACGGTGGCGAGCTCGTACGTCGAGGCCGGCGCGCGGCGGACGATCTCCTCGAGGGTGCGGTCGTCGAAGACGACATAGGCGGGGACGGCGTCGGCGCGGGCGCGCTCCAGGCGCCAGGCCTTGAGCGCCCGGGCGACGGGCGGGAGCTCCTCGTCACGCAATCGGCGCCGCGGCGTGTGCTCGACGCCGAGTTCGGCGAGGAACCGGCTCGGCCGGCCGGCCCACGTCAGCGCCAGGTGGCGCCGCGCGCGCGTCATGCCGACGTAGAGCAGGCGCCGCTCCTCGGCGACCGCGGCCGCGCTCTTCGCCTGCCGGATCGGCAGCTCGCCCTCCTCGAGCCGGGGGAGGAAGACGGCGTCGAACTCGAGGCCCTTGGCCCGGTGGAGCGTGAGCAGGTGGACGCCGCGCCCCGCGCCCGAGCCGAAGCGCCGCTCGAGCTCCGCCTCCAGATCGGAGACGTCGTAGAGCCCTTCCGCCACCGCGACGATGCGGGCGAGATCGGCCTGCCGCGTCTGCTCCCGTTCGCCGAGGCCCTCGGGCGGATCCGGCGCCCAGCCCATTTCCCGCGCGGCGCGGCGGACGGCGGTCGCCGCCGGCCCGGACGCGCCGCGCAGCCGCTTCAGCAGCCCGCGCGCGCCCTCGCGCGCGAGGAGCGACGCGCCCTGGAACGGGATCTCGGCGGCGTGGAGCGTCGCCTCGAAGTCGGCCGAGCGGGCGTTCGTGCGGAAGAGGATCGCCGTCTCCTCGAGCGGCGCGTCAAGCGTCTTGATTCGCTCGACGAGGTAGCTCGCCTCCTCCTCGGGGCCAGGGAAGCGGTGGAGTTCGGGCGGCGGGCCGGACGGCCGCGTCGCGCGCAGCACCTTCTCGGCTCCGCCGAGGCGCGGCACGAGCCGGTTCGTCAGCTTGAGCACCTCGGGCGAGGAGCGGTAGTTCTCCTCCAGCCTGACGACCGTCGCGTGCGGGAAGCGCCGCGGCAGCGCAAGCAGGTACTCCGGCGTCGCGCCGGTGAAGGAGTAGATCGACTGGTAGTCGTCGCCGACCGCGCAGAGCTCGTCGCTCCCGCCGAGCCAGCGGTCGAGAAGCGTCTGCTGGAGCAGGTTCACGTCCTGGTACTCGTCGACGGTGAAGGCGCGATAGCGCTCGCGGAAGGTGCCGAGCGCCCACTCGTCCTCGTCGTAGAGGTCGATCGCGAGCGCGAGGAGGTCCTCGAAGTCGACGAGGGTGGCCGCCGCCTTGCGCCGCTCGTACTCGCGGAAGACGCGCGCCATCAGGTCGGGCGGGATCGGCGGATCGTGCTCGGCCTCGGCGAGAGCGGCGCGATAGGTCTGCGGCGTGAGGCGGCGGTTCTTCGCCCACTCGACCTCGGTCGCGAGGTCGCCCGCCGGCCGGAAGCGATACGCCCCGGGGAGGCTGTTCCCGATCTGCCGCAGCAGGAGCGCCTTCGTGGCGAGGATGCGCCCGACCCGGTCGGGCGCGAAGTGCCGGAGCTGCGCGAGCGCGGCGGAGTGGAAGGTGCGGGCGGTGACGCCGGGCGCGCCGAGGCTCTGGAGCCGAGCGCGCAGCTCGCCGGCCGCCTTGTCGGTGAACGTGACGGCGAGGATCTGGGTGGGCGCGAAGGTGCGGGTTGCGACCTGGTTCGCGATCCGCCGCGTGATCGTCGTCGTCTTCCCGGAGCCAGCGCCGGCGAGGATGCAGACGGGCCCGCGGACCGCCTCGGCCGCGCGCCGCTGCTCGGCGTTCAGGTCATCGAGGATCACGTCCCCACCCTAGAACGGTGGTGAGACGGCAGGATTGCGAAAGCGTCACGGAGCAGTGGGCAAAAGAGAGGATCGCTTGAACAACAGCGAGCCGCGGTTATCGTGTTTGCGATGGCCGAGAAGCTGGCGCTGACGATCTCGTATGACGAACCCGACGAGGAAGGCTGGATTGTGGCCCGGGTGATGGAGGTCCCCGGCGCGCTCAGCCAGGGCAGGACTCGAGAACAGGCGCGCGAGAACGTCATCGACGCCCTGCGACTGATGCTTTCGCCGGACGATGGGGATGCCAGCGTGGCCGATGGTAGGAGCGAAGTGCTCGAGCTCACGCTTCCCGCGTGAAGCGGCGCGACCTCGAGCGCCATCTTCGATCACACGGTGTACGACAGGTCAGGGAAGGTGCCAAGCACTCGAAATGGCGCAGCCCCGACGGCTCACGCGCCGCGACCGTACCTCGCCACAACGAAATCGGCCCCGGCCTCGTGCGCGCGATCTGTCGCCAGCTCGGCGTTCCGGTTCCGAGGACGCGCTAAGAGGCGGTGCTTTCGACGCCCGCCGCGACGCGGCGAGGCTCGCGCATCATCGCGGCGAGCTTCGCGACCACCTCGAGAGTGTCCCCTGCTTCGACGAGCCGCTCCAGCTCGCCGAGCTCCTCTTCCAGCCACGCGGCGTCCACCGGCGGCCGTGTCGCGCGGCGGATCTTCGGATGGGGCGTCTCCAGCACCGTCTCGCCCTCGCCGAAGAGCTCCTCGTGGAGCTTCTCGCCCGCGCGGGCGCCGATGAACTCGATCCCCACCTCGCGGCCCGGCTCGCGGCCCGACAGCGTGATCATGTCGCGCGCGAGGTCGACGATCCGCACCGGCTCGCCCATGTCCAGGACGAAGATCTCGCCGTGACCGCCGATCGCACCGGCCTGGACGATCAGCTGCGCCGCCTCCGGGATCGTCATGAAGTAGCGCGTCATCTCCGGGTGGGTCACCGTCACCGGCCCGCCCTGCTCGATCTGGCGGCGGAAGATCGTGATCACGCTCCCGGCCGAGCCCAGGACGTTGCCGAACCGCACCGCGACGAAGCGCGTGGACACGTCCCTTCGGGCCCCGTACGCCTCGACGATCCATTCACAGATCGCCTTCGACTGGCCGTAGACCGCGGCCGGGTTGAGCGCCTTGTCGGTTGACACCAGCACGAACCGCTCCGCGCCCATCTCGACCGCGACGTCGGCGACGACCTTCGTCGCGAGGACGTTGTTCCGGACCGACTCGAGCGGGTTCGCCTCCATCATCGGCACGTGCTTGTACGCCGCGGCGTGGAAGACGACCGACGGCCGGTAGCTCTCGAAGAGTTGGCGCATCCTCGTCTCGCTCTTGACGTCGCCGAGCACCGGCACCGTCGCGGTGAAGCCGCGCTCGTGCACGAGCTCGCGCTCGAGCTCGAAGAGCGGCGTCTCGCCATGGTCGACCAGTACGAGCCGCTTCGGTCCGACCCGCACGATCTGCCGGCAGAGCTCGGAGCCGATCGAGCCGCCCGCGCCAGTCACCAACACGACCTCGCCGCGCAGGTACGACGCGATCGACTCGAGGTCGACCTCGACCGCCTCGCGCCCCAGGAGGTCCTCGACCTGCACCGGACGGATCTGCGACACGCTGACCCGGCCGGAGATGAGCTCGTGCAAGCCCGGCACCGTCTTCACCGGGACGCGCGCGACCCGCGCCACCTCGACAACGCGCTCGCGCAGCTCGCCCGGCGCGGAGGGGATCGCGATCAGGATCTCGTCGGGCGGGCTATCGCGGAGGATGTGCGGGAGCTCGCCGGTCGTCCCGATCACGCGCACGCCCTCGAGGTGGATGTTCCGCTTCTTCGGGTCGTCGTCGACGAGGCCGATCGGCGTGTAGCCGAGCTCGGGCGTACGCAGCATCTGGCGGACGACCTGCCACGCCGCGTCCCCGGCGCCAACGACGATCACCTCCTTGCCGCGCACGACGAGCCGCCCGGGCGCGGGCCGTTCCGTCACGGTGCGCGCCAAAAGCCGCGAGCCGGTCACGAACGCGAGCAGCAGCAGGAAGTCGAGCACAGCGACGCCGCGCGGGAGCGGAAAACCCGGGACCGGGTGCGCGAAGTAGACCGTGAGGTCCGCGATGAGGCAGCCGATCGCGACCCCGCGCGCGGCGCCCCAGATGTCGCGCGTCGAGACGTAGCGCCACCAGCGGCGGTAGAAGCCGGAGAGGACGAAGACGACGAGCGTGATCGCGACGACGATCAGGATCGAGCGGTTGAACAGCCGGTGGTACGGCGGCGGCGGCCCGTGGTCCCAGCGCAGCTCGAAGGCGAGCCACCAAGCGGCGGCGACGAGCACCGCGTCCGCCGCGAGCTGCCACAGCCGGTGGCGGTTGATCGGGATCACGACGGCACGCGTTCCCGCACGGCCGAGCGGACAACGTCGACGACGCGCTCCTGGGCCACCGGCTCGATCCCGGGCCAGAGCGGCAGCGCGAGATTCTCGCGCGATGCGCGCTCCGTCTCCGGAAGCGACCCCGGCGCGTAGCCGAGGTACGCGAGCGCCGGCTGGAGGTGGAGCGGCGTCACGTAGTAGGAGGCGCAGCCGATCCCGGCCTCCTTGAGCGCGGCGCGCACGCGGTCGCGCTCCGGCGTCCGCACGACGAAGAGGTGGTAGACGTGGCGGCCGTCGTCGGGCGGCAGCTCCAGGAGCTCGCCGAGCCCGAGCTCCGCGTAGCGCAGGGCGGCCTCGCGGCGGAGCCGGTTCCATTCCGCGACGTGCGGGAGGAAGACGCGGAGCGCCGCCGCCTGGAGCTCGTCGAGGCGCGAGTTGAAGCCGACGAGCTCGAAGTCGCGCTTGTCGCGCGAGCCGTGGAAGCGGAGCAGCCGGATCCGCTCGCCGAGCTCCTCGTCGGTGACCGCGACGAGGCCGCCGTCCCCGACCGCGCCGAGGTTCTTCGTCGGGTAGAACGAGAAGGTCGAGGCGACGCCGGTGGTCGCGATCCCTTCCGCGCCGAAGGCCTGCGCGGCGTCCTCGACGATCACGCCGGTCAGCTCGCCCAGCGGCGCCGGCCGGCCGAAGAGGTGGACCGGCAGGATCGCCTTCGTCCGCTCGGTGACGCGGCGCGCCGCGTCGGCCGGGTCGATGTTGAGCGTGACCGGGTTGATGTCGGCGAAGACGGGCACCGCGCCGCGCTGGGCGATCGGCTCGGCGGTAGCGTAGAACGTGAAGGCGGGGCAGATCACCTCGTCGCCCGCGCCGATCCCGAGCGCGGTGAGGACGAGCGAGATCGCGTCCGTGCCGTTCGCGACGCCGATCGTCTGCGGCACGCCGAGGAAGGCGGCCGCCTCCTCCTCGAAGGCGCGCACCTCCGGGCCGAGGATGAAGCGCCCGCCGTCGAGGACGGCGCCCATGCGCTCCTTCAGCTCGGGGAGCAGCGGCCCGTACTGCGCCTTCGGGTTGAAGAGCGGGATCGAGGCCACAGCCGAGCCAGTTTACTCGGCGGCCAACCGGGCCCGGCGCGAGGCGCGCCAGCGCAGAAGCAGCCATGCGGCGAGGATGAGGGCCGCCGCCACGAAGATGTAGTCGACGAAGCGGAAGTCGTGGTGGAAGCGCTCCCAGCTCCGCCCGAGCCCCCAGCCCGCGCCGGCAAACGCGAAGCACCAGAGCGCCGAGCCGATCGCGGTCAGGACGGTGTAGCGGAGGAAGGGCATCCGGAAGATCCCGGCCGGGATGGAGACGAACGAGCGCGCGACAGGTGTGATGCGGCCGAGGAAGACGGCCCAGTCCTCCCAGCGGTCGAACCAGCGCCGCGCCTTGGCGAGCTTCCGCTCCGAGACGTGGAAGCGCTGGTCGCCGTAGTAACCGATCGCCCAGCCGACGATCGCGCCGAGGAGGTAGCCGATCGTCCCCGCGAGCGCCATCGCGAGGTAGGCGTCGAAGCCGGACGGGATGTGCCAGCCGAAGAGCGAAACGTGGCTCGCGAAGGCCCCGGCCGCGAGCGCGCCCGCGTAGACCATGATCAGCTCGCTCGCCGCGGGGAAGACGGCGTCCAGCGCCATCAGCGCGAAGACCGCGTAGAGGCCGTGGTCGCCGACGAGCGTCGTCAGCGTGCTCGTCACGCTCGCGAGCGGCACGCGCGGGAGGTTACCGGCGCAGGCGGAAGGGCTTCGCGAGCGACATCGTGCCCAGCTCGTTCGTCGCCGTGACCCGCAGGACGTAGCGGCCCGCGAACGCGAGGGCGCCGCGGTCGTCGCGGCCGTTCCACGTCACCGGAACCGTCCCCGCGTCGAGGCTGCGCGCGAAGAGGCGCCGGACGACGACGCCCGACGGGCGCTCGATGGTCGCCCGCACCTGCGCCGGGTGGGCGAGCACGAAGCTGCCGCGGAGCCCAGAGCCGACCGAGGCCGGCGCGGTGAGGAAGCCGAGCGTCTTGTCGAGCGTGAACGGGCGGTCGGCGGTCGAGCTGCGTCCCTGGTCGTCGACGGCGCTCACCGTCAGGCGCCAGCGGCCCTCGGGCGCGTTCGCCCCGTCCCAGCTGAACTTGTACGTGCCCGGCTTGCGCGTGCCCGAGTCGAGCGTCTGCGTCGCGCCGCCCGGCCCGACGAGGGTCGCCGTCAGGGTCGAAGGGCGGACGAGCCGGTAGGAGAGGCTCTGCTTCTCGTCCACACCGTCGCCGTTCGGCGAAAGCACCGGCGCGGGCTGGGGCACGTAGACGCCGAGATAGGAGACGAGGAGGGCGTCGGACAGCGGCAGCTGGCCGCCGGGGGCGGAGGGTCGGTCGAGGAGCGTGCCGTCGAAGGCCATCGTGGTCGCGGTGCCGCTCGCGAGCGCGGCCCCGGTGACGGCGCCGAGCCGGACGAGCGTGAGCGCGAGCTCGAAGTTCGTCATCCCGACGCTGTAGCCAGCCGCCGCGCCGTCGACCGCGACGAGGACGATGCGGCCGTCGGCGAGCTGGCCGACCGCCGTCCGCGGCCGCCGCGGCGCGAGGAGCCGCGGCGAGAAGCTCTCGCCGGCGCGGAAGACCGGCTTGCCGCCTCGGACGATCAGCGGCCCACCGCCGATCGCATCGGTGACGTCGCTCCACGTCGGCGTGAGGATGAAGCGGAGGACGAGGCTCGTCCCGGCCGGCACCTCGGCCCCGAGCCGCGCCGCGCCCGTGCCGCGCGCCACGACGACGGCGCCGCCACGCGGGATCGCGGTCGCGCCGGCCGCCGTCCCGATCTGCGACACGGTGCCGGAGAGGTCGGTGTTCGGGGTCGTCGGTGGCAGGCTCGGGATGACTGCCGCGACCGCGCCGGCGATCGCAGGGGTCGTCGCGCCCCAGGAGCGGGTGAAGAGGCTGACGCCGTTTCGGCCGGGGATCGCGTTCAGGCGGATCGGCCGGCGGCCGCTCGTGCCGCGCCAGATGCCGTTGTAGATCACGGGCTCCACGCGGAGCGAGCCGTCGGCGGCGACGCCGATGCTCGAGCGCTCCGCCTGCGGCGGGTGGTCGAGCACGCCGGAGCGGAGGACGATCCCGCTCGGCTCGCCGCTCGCAGCGAAGAAGTCGCCGTTCACGCCGGCGACGGTGGCGGTCGCGGAGGCGCGCCGCTCGAGCGCGGTCAGCGACTCGCGGCCGGCGATCGCGCCGTTCGAGAGTGCGGGCCCGAGGCTGTACAGCCCGCCGGGCCGCGGCGCCGTGAGGACGTGGACCGCGACTGGCCCGTGCGCCGTGAGCTCGACCTGCCGCTCGTAGGTGACGCCCGGCATGAGCGTGGTCTTCGCCGCCCTCGCGGGGGCGGCGAGGACGAGCGTGAGCAGCCCCCCGATGACCAGCTTCCGCAGCACGACCCGCGGGTCACGGTACCGGAAGCTAGTTCCAGATCTTCACGTCTCTGTAAAGCGTGTCCCGCTGGACCGGCGTCTTGCCGAGGCGGCGGATGAGGTGCACGAGCTCCTCCGTGGAGGTGCGGTAGGTCGTGCCGGCCGCGGAGACGACGTTCTCCTCGATCATCACCGAGCCCATGTCGTCGGCGCCGAAGCCAAGGGCGACCTGGCCGATCTTCAGGCCCTGCGTCACCCACGACGACTGGATGTGGTCGACGTTGTCGAGGTAGATCCGGGACACCGCCTGGGTGAGGAGGTAGTCGAAGGAGGTCGGCATCGCGGCGCGGGGCACGCGCGCGCCGAGGCGGTTCCCGTCGTCCTGGAACGTCCACGAGATGAAGGCGCGGAAGCCGCGCGTCTCGTCCTGGAGCGCGCGGATCAGGCGCATGTGCTCGACGCGTTCCTCGAGCGTCTCGACGTGGCCGTACATCATCGTGGCCGTCGTCGACATGCCGAGCCGGTGCGCGTGGCGCATGACGTCGAGCCACTCGGCGGAGGTCGTCTTCTTCGGCGAGATGATCTGGCGGACGCGGTCGACGAGGATCTCGGCGCCGCCGCCCGGGATCGAGTCGAGGCCGGCGTCGCGCAGGCGCGAGAGCGTCTCCCAGATCGTGAGCTTCGAGCGGCGCGCGGCGTGCTGGACCTCGGACGGCGAGAGCGCGTGCAGGTGGATCGGGTAGCGCGCCTTGATCGAGCGGAAGAGGTCCTCGTAGTACTCGACGCCGAGGTCGGGGTGGTGGCCGCCCTGCATGAGCAGGCCGGTGCCGCCGATCGCGAGCGTCTCCTCGATCTTCTTGAAGATGACCGGCTTCGGGAGGAGGTAGCCCTCGTTGCGGTCGCCGGGGCGGCGGTAGAAGGCGCAGAAGTCGCAGTCCGTGTAGCAGACGTTCGTGTAGTTCAGGTTCCGGTCGACGATGAAGGTGACGCGGGAGGCGTCGGTGCGGCGCTCGCGGATGTGGTTCGCGGCGCGGCCGATCGCGACGAGGTCGCGCGAGCAGAGGAGCGCGAGAGCGTCCTCCTCGGAGATCCGCTCGCCCGAAAGCGCCCTGTCCAGAACAGCCGCGGTCCCGTCCGTTGCGGCCACTACCGGGGTCTGACCCCGGACACGGCTCTCCTGGACGGTCATTTTGATACGCCCTTTCCCCAACGAACCCCGCAAAGCGGCTTCCCGCCACGGATGTCGTCCCTTCTGGCCGCGGCTGCTGCGGACGGCGCTGGGGTCAGACCCCTGCCTAGACCCTTCGGGGCGTGGCTGGGGAAGCGCCCTTCGGACCTGGCGGAGAGGGTCACGCCGGCACCGGCTCCTCGTGGACGAAGCGGAGCTCCGGGACGCGATCGAGCTCGCCCGCGTCGCGCGCCAGCTCCAGGAAGGTGAGCAGGCCGGCTCGCTCGCGCGGGCCGAACCGGTAGCGCAGCTTCTCGAAGTACCGCGCGAGGAACCCGGCCGGATAGCCGTAGCGCTCGCTCGCCTCGTACGCCAGCCGCTCGGGCTCGGCGCGCGCCAGCCGCACCGAGGCGACCAGCGCTGCCTCCAGCTCCGACAGACCTGACGGCGCCGGCTCCGGGCACGCCCACACCGCGAAGACCATCGGCAGGCCCGTCCGCTCGAGCCACAGCCGCCCCAGGTCATAGTGCGGCGTCGGGTCGTTGAACGCGCTCTGCAGCGCCGCGTCGCCGATCAGGAGCGTCGCGTCCGCCTCCTCGCCGAGCGCCACGTGCTCCGCCTCCGGCAGCAAGACCCGCGTCAGGACGACGGACGTGGCACTTTCCGGCGTGACCGCAACGGACCGAACCCGCTCCAGAGGCGCCCGCGACACGAGCTGGATCGAATCGACCGCGCCCTCGGACGACACGCACAACCGCGGCAGGAGACGCAACCGCTCCGCATGCCGCGCGTACTCGATCGACGAGATCGGCGCGAGGTCACACTCGCCGTCCAGGAGCGCCGCGTTCAGCGCCGTCGGCACCCCGACAACCTCCTCGAACCCCGCGTCCACCCGGTAGAAGACCGGCGCCATGTTCACGTAGCCGATCCGGCCGAGGCGGATCCTCACGCCGCCCACCGCCGCAGCTCGTTGTAGAGCGTGTCGCGCTGCACCGGCACGCGCCCCGCGTCCCGGACGAAGCGCACGAGTTCGTCGAGCTTCTGCTCGGTCGGCGTGGTCGCGCCCGCGGCGTGGAAGATCTGCTCCCGCACGACGGTGCCCTGCACGTCGTCGGCGCCGAAGTGCAACGCGACCTGCGCGAGAGGCATCCCCATCATGATCCAGTACGCCTTCACGTGCGGGACGTTGTCGAGCAGCAGCCGCGACACCGCGATCACCTTCAGGTCGTCCGCGCCGGTCGTGTGCCTCCAGCCGCGCCGCTCGAAGACCGTGTTCTCGGGATGGAAGGCGAGCGGGATGAACGAGAGGAACCCGCCGCTCGAATCCTGTTGCGCGCGCAGTCGGAGCAGGTGGTCGACCCGCTCCTCGTACGTCTCGACGTGCCCGTACAGCATCGTGCACTGCGTCGTGATGCCGAGCCGGTGCGCGGTGTCGTGGACGTGGAACCACTCGTCGGGGTGCTCCTTCCCGGGAGCGATCAGGCGGCGGACCCGGTCGGCGAAGATCTCGGCGCCGCCGCCGGGGAGCGACCCGAGCCCCGCGCCCTTCAGCTCGCGCAGCACCTCGTCGTGCGAGAGGCCGCTCAGCACCGACATGTGGTGGATCTCGGAGGCGGTGTAGAACTTGAGGTGCACGTCCGGCAGCGCCGCCCGCAGCTTGCGCAGGACGTCGACGTAGAACTCGAGGTCGACATGCGGGTTCTCGCCGTTCACGCAGTGGATCTCCGTGAATCGCGAGACCTCGTACTGGCGGAGCGCGTCCTCGACGAACTCCTCCGCGCTCAGCGTGTACGCGCCCTCCTGCTTGTTCGTCTTCGCGAAGGCGCAGAACTTGCACTTCACCCGGCACACGTTCGTCTGGTACAGGTTGAGGTTCTGCACGAAGAAGACGCGGTCGTCGCCGCCGCGCACCCGGCGCGCGAGGTCGGCGAGCTCGCCCAGCGCGAGCAGGTCGTCCGACTCGAAGAGCGCGACGCCGTCCTCGAAGTCGAGCCGCTCGCCCGCCTCGACCTTCTCGCGAATCGGCTCCAGCGTCTCGATTCGTTCCAGGACGGCCATCACGAGTCGCGGTTCACCACCGCGTCGGTGAGCGCCTCGAGCTCCTCACGCCGCGGCGCGCCGTTCAGGCAGGCGCGGGCGCGGAGCGCGTATTGGAGGGCGAGCTCCCGCGAGCGGTCGAGCGCATCGGTCGCGGCGACGCGCACGAGCGCCCCGTCGAGCGAGCCGCCCGCCAGCGCGCGTCGTACGACCGCGTCCTGCCGCGCGGCGAGGAGCAGCGGGAGTGTCGGCGTTCCCTCGCGCAGATCGGTGCCGGCGACCTTGCCGGTCTCGATCGTCTCCCCGGAGCAGTCGAGGACGTCGTCGACGATCTGGAACGCGATCCCGAGGTGGAGGCCGAAGGCGCCGAGCCGCGCGCCGCCGAGCAGGCACGCCGCCTCGAAGAGCTTCCCGGTCTTCAGCGCGCAGCGCTCGAGGTAGGCATCGATCGTCGTGTCGGGGTCGTGGGTCTGGCTGCGCTGGAGCGCCTCGCCGCGGGCGAGGCAGAGCGCGGCGCCGGCCAGCGTCGAGACCGCGTGCGCGTTGCCGGTCGCAGTCAGCTCGGCGAAGGCGCGCGCGAAGAGGTAGTCGCCCGCGGCCCGCGCGGCCGCCGGGCCGAAGGCCTGCCAGGCCGAGACGCGCCCGCGCCGGAAGGCCGCGCCGTCGATCAGGTCGTCGTGGACGAGGGTCGCCATGTGGACGAGCTCGACCGCGGCCGCTGCGGCGACGTTCGGCCGCGTGCCCGGCGGCGCCGCGAGGAAGACGAGCAGGGGCCGGAGCCGCTTGCCGCCGGCCTGGAGCGCCTCGGCGCCGACCTCGGCGACGACGCCGCGGTGTGTTCCGACGGCCGCCTCGAGCCGCTCCTCGAGCTCCTCCAGGTAGGCGTCGAGGCCGGGTGCCGCGCGGAGGTCGGTGAGCGCGCTCATCGCGCCGTGCCCGTGTGGAGCGCGACGATGCCGCCGGCCAGCAGCCGAAAGCCGACCTCTTCGAAGCCGGCCCGCTCGAGCAGCGCGGCGAGGTCATCCGGCCCCGGAAACCGCCGCACGCTGGCAGGCAGGTAGCTGTACGCCGAGCCGCCCCGCAGAACGCGCCCGACGAGCAGGGGCACGACGCCGTAGAACCAGAGCCTGTAGAACGGCCGGAGCAGGCCCCGCGGCTCCGTGATCTCGAGGATCCCGAGCCGCCCGCCGGGCCGGAGCACGCGGCGGAGCTCGCGGAGCGAGCGCTCGAGGTCGGCGACGTTCCGCACGCCGAAGCCCACCGTCGCCGCGTCGAAGGATGCGTCCCCGAAGGGCAGCTCGAGGAGGTCGCCGCGCACCCACTCGACCGACGCCGACTTGCGCCGGGCCCGCTCGAGCATCCGCTCGGAGAAGTCGAGGCCCACGACCCGGCCGCCGGCGCGCTCGTCCGCGAGCGCGAGGTCACCCGTGCCGCAGCAAGCATCGAGCACGCGGTCACCCGGCCGCACGACAGCGCGGGCCGTCAGCCGCCGCCAGCGCCCGTCGAGCCCGGCCGTCATCACCCGGTTCATCAGGTCGTAGACCGGCGCGATGCGGTCGAACATCGTCCGCACCGCGTCCGGCGGCAGCTGGCCGGACCGGATCTCTGCGCTCGTCATTGCCCCCACCGAGGCGCGAGCGCGTTCTCGACGCCGACCTGGTCGAGGCAGCGCGCGACGACGAAGTCGACGAGGTCGTCCACCGAGTCGGCGCCGTGGTAGAAGCCCGGCGCCGCGAACAGCACGACCGCGCCGGCCTGCCGCAGCCGGAGCATGTTCTCGAGGTGGATCGTCGAGAGCGGCGTCTCGCGCGGCACCAGCACCAGCTTGCGCGCCTCCTTCAACGCCACGCTTGCCGCGCGGTGGATCAGGTTGGACATGGCCCCGGAGGCCACGGTGCCGAGCGTCCCCATCGAGCACGGGCAGATCACGTAGGCGTCGACCTTCGCCGAACCGCTCGCGTACGGCGAGCTCCAGTCCTGCTCGTGGTAGAGCGTCGCCGCGCCGCCGCCGTGCTCGAGGAAGCGCGCGAGCGTCTCGTCCGAGGAAAGGTGCGGGTTGCGGTAGAGCTCCGTTGCGAGCACCTCGATCCCCGCGCGCGAGGCGCAAACGCCGATCTCGCACCCGCCCTCTGCGAGCGCCTCGAGCAGCCGCGCCGCATACGGCGCCCCGGACGCGCCCGTTATGCCGAGGAAGACGCGCACACGGCGGCTACTTCGGGCCCTTCGACACCGACAGGAAGATGCCGAGGTTGCGGATGTTCTGCGGGCTGCCGAGGTTTCCGAACTTCGGCATGACGTTGTTGCCGAACTTGCTCGGGTCGGCCACGTAGTCCGAGAAGAACTGCGGCTGCTGGCCGATCTTGCCGATCTCGGTCAGGTCGGGCGCGCCGAGGTTCGCGGAGCCGGTGCCGAGATAGGTGTGGCACGCCGTGCAGCCCGACTCGGCGAAGAGCCTCGCGCCCGCGACGGCCCGCGCGTTCCCGGCGAAGCCCTGGCGCTTGGCCCAGGTCGGCACGGCCTGGACGACCTCGCTCGCGAGCGACTCGCGCGCGGTCGCGCCCTTGTAGGTGAGGACGCCCATCGAGAGCACGGTGAGAATCGCCGCCACGACCGCGACCGGCCGCCGAAGCAGCCGCCGCTCCCGCCGCAGGTCGAGGAACGGAAGCGCGAGCAGGATGACGAGCAGGATCGTCGGGATCCCGACCGTGCCGAGGATCACCGACTCCGGCCACTTGAAGATCCGCAGCAGGTAGAAGAGGAAGTAGAAGTACCAGTCCGGCCGCGGGACGAAGTTCGTCGTGCCCGGGTCGGCCTTGTCCGTGTAGAGCGGGCCGAGCAGGCCGGACTCCGTCCCCTCGTGGTTGCCCGGGATCGTCCACTTCCAGATCACCGCGAGCACGGTGATCACCGACACGACGACGAGGCTCATCACCGTGTCGTGGAACATCGCGTACGGGTAGAACGGCTTCCCGCGCTCCTTGACGTCCTGCTTGTAGCGCTGGAACGCGGCGCGGCGCTCTTCGAGGGCCCGGCTCGCCATCTACCTCGGGATCCCTCCGCGCGCCCCGGGTGTGAGCAGGCCGCGCCGCGCCGGCTTCGGCTCCTCGACGCGCTCGGCCCCGGCGGCCTCCTTCGACCACGGGGGCGAGGTGACGCCGAGCCGCACCACCAGGTAGAGGTGCAGGAGGATCAGGCCGATGATCGCGCCCGGCAGCAGCAGCATGTGGATCGAATAGAAGCGGGCCAGCGTGTCGGGGCCGATCTCGGCGCCGCCGCGCAGGAACTGGGCGAGGAACGGGCCGAGGAAGGGCGCCGTCCCGTTGATGTTGATCCCGACGACGGTGGCCCAGTAGGCCGTCTGGTCCCACGGCAGCAGGTAGCCCGTGAAGCCCTCGAGCATCCCCATCGCGAGCAGCATCACGCCGACGATCCAGTTCAGCTCGCGGGGGTACTTGTAGGCGCCGAACAGGAACACGCGCGCCATGTGGAAGAACATCAGGATGATGAAGACGCTGGCGCCCCAGCGGTGCATGCCGCGGACGAGCCAGCCCAGCCAGACGTCGTTCGTGATGTGCTCGATCGACTGGTAGGCCGAGTTCGGGTCCGGCTTGTAGTACATGGCCAGGATCGCCCCCGTCACCGCCTGGACGATGAAGGCGGTCAGCGTCGCCGACCCGAGGGTCTGCATCCAGTTCGTGTCCGAAGGGACCTTGCGGAAGAGGAAGTAGCGGACGCCGCCGACGAGACCGGACCGCTCCTCCAGCCACTCGATCGGGTAGTTGATCGCCGCCTCGATGCGCTCGCGGCGAACCGATTTGCGCGACCTGGCCATCAGTGCGGCGGCTGCAAGGGATAGAGCCAGGCCTCGGGGCCGTCGACGTGGTCGCCGGGGTTGGCGAGGCCGTAGCGGTGGATCTTCGCCTGCGCGCCCGTGTTGTCGACCTTCGAGACGCTGTACGTCTTCCCGAGCACGAGGTGGCCGCCGATGATCGAGTACTCGTAGCGGTCGAGAGCGCGCACGGGCGGCCCGGCGGTGCGGTTTCCCTCCGGGTCGTACTGGCCGCCGTGGCAGGGACAGCCGAAGCCGCCGGCGGGGAGCATCGGGATCAGCGTCACGTCCCCCGCCCCCTTCGAGCGCTCGACCTTCTTCTTGTCGTCGAAGACGGGGCCGTTCGGCTGGACGGGACAGCCGAGGTGCGCGCAGCGGTTCGAGATGATCGTGACGCTCGGCTCGCCGTCCAGCTCGCCGTTGTTGCGGATGTAGGCCGTGCGGCGCGTGACCTCGCCCTCGGCCGGGTCGGTCATGAACGTCGCGATCATCCACTGGCCGGACGGGAAGCCTGAGAGCGGGCCGAGGTCGAGCTTGCCGTGCTTCTCGCGCCGGAACGGGTTCGCGACCATCGGCCCGAGGATCGGGACGGTCACGATGCCGCCGATCAGGCCGCCCAGGCCGAGCGTCGAGAACTCGAGGAACTTGCTGCGCGGGAAGCGCTCGCCCGGCTCGGGCTCGGGCATGGCCGCCTCTCCGACGTGGGCCGGGAGTGGGGGTGCCTCGCGCCCGGGCCGCCGCACCTCGGGCTCGAGGTCGGGCACCGGCGCGCGGTAGCCCTTCGTGGCATCGCGGACCCAGAGGAAGCCGAAGACGAGGACGATCGCGACGCCGATCGGAATGACGACGATCGGGTCGACGATCAGGCCGACGAGCACGCACGCGACGCCGACCGCGAAGCCGACCGGCCACAGGCTCGGAGGTGGGAGATGCGGCCTGTCGTCCCCGTTCAGGGGTTCCACTTTGTTACGCGTCTCCTCCGGTCGCTAAGCGCATTCAACCGCCTCTTTGTGGCACCTGTCAAAGACGTAACAAACGACGCAACGGGCGGGAAATATGACGGGTCTCACCGTCCCGTGCGGCCCCGCCGAGGTCGATCCCGTACTCGGCCCAGCGGCGGTCGACGAGCGCCTTCACCTCGTCCGTCATGCGGATCTCCTCGGGCCACGGGCGCGTTCCCTCGACCGGCCCCTTGCGCGTCGCGTCGATGCCGATCTTGCCCCCGTAGAACTGGAGCGTCGGCGCGTGGTCGAGGTGGTCGAGCGGCCCCTCGGTGAGGAGGACGTCGCGCTTCGGGTCGACGTTGGCGCCCACAGTGAAGAACACGTCGCCGTAGTCGTGCACGTCCACGTCCTCGTCGACGACGACGACCGCCTTCGTCAGCGAGAGCATCCCGAGCCCCCAGATCGCGTGCATCACCTTCTGGGCATGGCCGGGGAAGGCCTTGCGGATCGAGACGATGGCGCAGTTGTGGAACGCACCTGCGACCGGCAGGTCGTAGTCGACGATCTCGGGCACCGTCATCCGCACGGCCGGCAGGAAGATCCGCTCCGTCGCCTTGCCGAGCCAGGCATCCTCCTGCGGCGGCCGGCCGACGACGATCGAGGGGTAGATCGCGTCGCGCCGCATGGTCACCGCCGTGACGTGGAAGACCGGGAAGGGCTCGACGGCGGTGTAGTAGCCGGTGTGGTCGCCGAACGGCCCCTCGTCGGCGAGGTCGTCCTTCTGGACGTAGCCCTCGAGGACGATCTCCGCGTTCGCCGGCACGTCGAGGTCGACGGTGACGCCTTTGACGAGCTCAACCGGCTCGCCTTTCAGGAAGCCGGCGAGCATCAGCTCGTCGACGTGCTTCGGCAGCGGGGCGGAGGCGGAGTAGGTCGTGATCGGATCGAGCCCGAGCGCGACGGCGACGTCGAGCCGCCCGTTCGCGAGCAGGTAGTCCGCGCGCCCGTCCTTGTGGATCTGCCAGTGCATCGCCGTCGTCCGGCGGTCGAGCTTCTGCATGCGGTACATGCCGACGTTGCGCGTCCCGGTGCGCGGGTCGCGGGTGATGACCGCCGGAAGCGTGATGAAGGGCGCCGGGTCGCCGGGCCAGCAGCGCTGGATCGGGAGCGCGTCGAGGTCGACGTCATCGCCTCGAAGCACGACCTCCTGGCAGGCGCCGCTGCGGACGCGCTTCGGCTGCGAGTCGGCGATCGACTTCAGCTTCTTCAGGCCGCGCACCTTTTCGGCGAGGCCCTGCGGCGGCTGCATCTCGAGGACGTCGGCCACGCGGGTGGCGACGGCGTCCAAGCTCGCGGCGCCGAAGGCGAGGCACATGCGCCGCTCGGTGCCGAACTGGTTGACGAGCAGTGGATGGGTCGAGCCCTTCGGGCGCTCGAAGAGGAGCGCGGGGCCGCCGGCCTTGACGGTGCGATCGACGATCTCCGTGACCTCGAGGTCGGGGTCGACCTCGGCGCCGACGCGGACGAGCTCGTCCTCGCGCTCGAGGAGGTCGATCCAAGCGCGGAGGTCGGCCGGAGGCATCACGGCCAGTCTAGGAGGGATAGGTCAGGCCGGGAGTCGCGGGAGGCCCGACTTCGCTCCTCGTCCCTGCCCGTCGAAGAGCCAGTCGCGGACGACGTCGCGTAGCGCATGCCGCTCGCGCGTGTCGGCGAGGGCCGGATCGCGGCCTTCGGCGATGAGCACAGCGTCGACGAACGCGTCGGCGTCCTCCGGCACGTCCGAGAGGAGCGCCGCTGCCTGCTCTTCCGGAAGGCAGTAGCCGTACTTCACGCAGAGCTCCCCGAGCGCCGCCTCGACGCGGGATGCGGGCTTGCTCACGGGTCGATGCTAGGAGGCGCTTCAGTAGGTGGGGCGCCGGCGTGCCTTGCGGCGGGCGCGCAGCCAGTGCGTCGTCTCGCCGATCGCGATCACGGCGACGAACACCAGGCCGACGATCAGCATCGCCGTGATCACCTTCTTGCCCTCCGTGGCCGCGTCTTCTGCGGCCAGGGGAAGCAGGAATGCGAGCGCGCTCATGGCCGCGGCGACTCTACCCGACTCGACTGCGGTGGGCGGCGAGGGCATGCGCGACCTTGTGCTCGCCGGCGGCGGCCCGCGCGGCCTCGGCAAGCGGCTCCGCGTCGCCTCCGTCGCGGAGCGCGGCGCGCGCCGCGTCGAGCCCGCCACGGCCGAGGAGCGCCGCCGTCGCGGCCCAGGCCTCGCCGTCGCCGTCCGTGCCGGCCGCGCGAACCTGCGCGCAGAGGGAGATCAGCTCGGCGAGATCGGCCACGGCGGCCACGTCCTCGAGCTCGGCGATCCTGACGAGGCCGTGCGCGTACAGGTAGTCGCCGAGGAGGAGCGACGTGTCGCCGTCTCCGGGGGCGAAGAGCCGCGGCCGCCCGTAGTGGAGGAGGTACGCCTCGTAGATCGTCTCGAGCCCGAGCGCGAACCGCTCCTCGGCGAGCGGCGAGAACACCGGCTCGGTCTCGCGCTCGGCGGGCGGGCGGAGCGCCGCGCCCCAGAGCGGGCTCTCGCGCTCGGCCTCGAGGGCGATCGTTCCCCAAAGGTCAGTGGTGGAAGTCGGCAACGGCCTCGACGGTGCGGTCGACGTCGGCGTCGGTGTGCGCGAGCGAGACGAACATGGCCTCGAACTGCGAGGGGGCGACGTAGATCCCGCGCTCGAGCAGGTGGCGGAAGAGCGCGGCGTAGCGGTCGGTGGCATTGGCGCGCGCGTCGTCGTAGTCCCGCACCGGCTTCTCGCGACAGAAGAGGGTCAGCATCGCGCCGACTCGCTGCACGCGCCCGAACGGGGCCAGGCCCTCCTCGAGGCGCGCACCGAGACGTTCGAGCTCGCCGTAGACGGCGTCGTCGCGGAGGCGGCGCAGCACGGAGAGGCCGGCCGCGGTGGCGAGTGGGTTCCCGGAGAGCGTGCCCGCCTGGTACACGTCCCCGGCCGGCGCGAGCCGGTCCATGATCTCGGCGCCACCGCCGAAGGCGGCGAGCGGCAGGCCGCCGCCGACGATCTTGCCCAGGACGGTCAGGTCCGGAAGGACGCCGTAGCGCTCCTGCGCGCCGCCGCGCGCGACGCGGAAGCCGGTGATCACCTCGTCGAAGACGAGCAGCGCGCCGCTCGCGTCGCAGAGCCGCCGCAGCCCCTCGAGGAAGCCGGGCTCCGGCGGGACGACGCCCATGTTCCCGGCGACCGGCTCGACGACCACGCACGCGAGCCCTTCGGCGTAGCGGGCGACCGCGGCCGCCGCGCCATCGAGGTCGTTGTAGGCGCACACGATCGTGTCGCGCGCGGCCCCGGTCGGCACACCGGGTGTGGACGGGATGCCGAGGGTCGCCAGCCCCGAGCCTGCGTCGGCGAGCAGGGCGTCGGCGTGCCCGTGGTAGCAGCCCGCGAACTTGAGCACGCGGTCGCGGCGGGTGAAGCCGCGCGCCAGCCGGATCACGCTCATCGCCGCCTCCGTCCCGGAGGAGACGAGCCGCACCCGCTCCACCGACGGGACGGCGTCGACGATCTCGGCGGCGAGCTCGACCTCGGCCTCGGTCGCCGCGCCGAAGCTCGTCCCGTCCTCTGCGGCCGCGACCACTGCGGCCACGGTCTCCGGATCGGCGTGGCCGAAGAGGAGCGGCCCCCAGGACATGACCCAGTCGAGGTAGCGCGACCCGTCGACGGTCTCGAGCTCGGCGCCCGCGGCGCGGCGGACGAAGAGCGGCTCGTCCAGGCCGACGGCGCGCATCGCGCGCACGGGCGAGTTCACGCCGCCGGGGATGAGGCGGCGGGCGCGGCTCCAGAGCTCGCTCGCCGTCCCGGCCCTTACAGCCACCCGGCGAGCTCCTTCGTCCAGTAGCTGACGACGAGGTCGGCGCCGGCGCGCTTGATCGCGGTGAGCGACTCCAGCGCCGCGGCGCGCTCGTCGAGGTGCCCCGCCGCGGCAGCGGCCTTGATCAGCGCGTACTCGCCGGAGACGTTGTAGGCGCCGACCGGCGCGTCGAAGCGCTCGCGCACGGCGCGCAGCACGTCCAGGTAGGGCAGGGCCGGCTTGACCATGATCGCGTCCGCGCCCTCCGCGAGGTCGAGCTCGCACTCGCGAAGCGCCTCGCGCACGTTGGCCGGATCCATCTGGTAGCCGCGCCGGTCGCCGAAGGCGGGGGCCGAGTCGGCCGCCTCCCGGAAGGGGCCGTAGAAGGCGGAGGCGTACTTGGCCGCATAGGACAGGATCGGCGTCTGCGGCAGCGCCTCGCGGATCGCCGCCACGCGTCCGTCCATCATGTCGCTCGGCGCGACGACGTCGGCGCCCGCCTCGACGTGGCTCACCGCCGTTCGCGCGAGGAGCTCCAGCGACTCGTCGTTGTCCACCTCGCCGTCGCGGACGACGCCGCAATGGCCGTGCGACGTGTACTCGCAGAGGCAAACGTCGGTGACGAGCACGAGCTCCGAAAAGCGCGGCCGGAGGTCGCGGAGCGCGCGCTGGACGATCCCGTCGTCGTCCCAGGCGCCGGTGGCCTCCTCGTCCTTCGACTCGGGGATGCCGAAGAGGATGACCGCGCGCACGCCGGCCTCGACGAGCTCCTCGACCTCCCGGGTCAGGGTCTCGAGCGAGTGGCGGCCGAGCGCCGGGAGTTCCGGGTTCGCGAGCGGCTCCGGCGCGACGAAGAGCGGCATGACGAAGTCGTCGAGGTGCAGGCGCGTCTCGCGGACGAGGCCGCGCAGCGCAGGGGTGCGGCGCAGCCGGCGCAGACGCGTCGTCGGGAAGGCGCTCACGGCGCCAAGGTTACGTCCTGAGGCACCGCTTGCGGTGCCGATCCTCAGGGCGTGCAGGCTTCGCCTGCGCGCCCGTCTGCAATGACCGGTCGAAACGACGGAGTGCGCCGATCCGCTCTAGGCGCCGAGCTTGCAGTACGCCGCCGCGCGGTAGACGCGCGAGGCATAGGGATCGCCTCTGCTCTTCAGGATCGCGGAGGCGATCACGCGCAGGCGGGCATCGGTGCCGATTCCGACCTGGAGGCTGCTGCCGACGATGTCGCCGCCGTCGTTCCGGATCGGGTTCACGTGGACGCGGATCGGCTTCGCGGCGAGGCAGCGGAAGGACGTGCGGGCTCGAATCTCCGCGCCGAGCCCGCCGTCGAGGTAGCGCTTGGGGTCGGCGACGCGCCGGCAGCGGCTGCTCACGGCACGCGACCTGAACGTGGCGGAGGCGAGCACGTGCCGGCCGTCCGTGACGACAACGCGCCGCTTCGGGTCGAAGGCCATCGTGAAGGAGCGGGCCGCGCAGACGGCGGTCGCGGTCGAGACCGGCCGCGAGCCGGAGGCGGCAGCGCCGAGCCCTGCGGCGGCGAGGGCGACGAGGACGGCCGCTCGCACCATGTCCGAGAAGAGTACGCCTCCACAGCCGCCGTGTCCCTCGCCGCCACGACCGGGGTCTGACCCCTGCCGTGGCCGTTCGGGGCGTGTCTTACACGAGGAGGCGGCGCGCGCCCAGGCGCGCGGCGGCGCCGAACGCGAGACCGAGGCCGGCCAGCCACGCGGCTTCGCGGGCGACCGCGGCCCACGGTCGCACGTCGTAGAGGGATGAGGAGAAAAGGCGAACCGCGTGTGCGAACGGCAACGCGTCGCTCACGACGCCGGCGGCCGGGACGATCTCCCTCGGGACAAGGCCTAAGAAGACGACCGGGAGCACGACCAAAAGGGCCACCAGCGACGCCGTCCGCGCCTCGCGCGCGAGCGCGCCGAGCAGAGCGCCGAGCCCGCCGAGGCTCGCGCCCGCTAGCACGAGACCGGCACCCAAGAGCGGCAGCCGCACCCACGGCTCGCCGCCCGTCACGTCGCCCACCTGGATGATCACGCCGAAGGCAAGCGCGATGGCGAGGCCCACGAAAAGCGAGACCACGGCCGCCAGCACCACCTTCGCCGAGACGAGCTCCCCGAGCCCGACGAGTCCGCGCGCGAGCCGCGCCACCACGTTCTCGTCCCGCTCCGCGGCCAGCGACCCCGCCGCCAGCACGAGCGTCAGGAAGCTGATCGTCAGCGCGAGCGCGTAGGCCTGCACCTGGGCCGAGAGCGCCCACGTGCGACCGCGCTCGGGCGCGCGCACGAGCTCGATCGGATTCGCCGTCGCGTGTAGCGCGGCGCCGGTCTGGCCCAGGGCAAGGCGCGCGTCGCCGACGAAGCCGCGGATGCGGTCGAGCCGAGGGCCGCGCGGGAGCTGCCGCAGCAGGCGCTCGGTGCGGTCGAGCCCGAGGATCCGGAACTTGCGGCCGAGGAAGGCGCCCGGACCTCCGTGCAGGATGAGCCGGACGTAGCGGAGGTTGGCGGCGATGTACGCGCTCTGGAGCTCGCGGTTCAGCGAATACACGAGCGCCTGCACCTGCTGCGTCACGCGCGGCGTGATCCCGCCGTGCGTGGTCTGGAGGATCAGGTGTGGGCTGCGCACCATCGTCCGCAGGTCGGCGACGAAGCCCTGTGGCACCGTGACGGTCGCAACCACCTTTCCGGTTCGCAGCTCGCGCGCGGCCTCCTCGGGCGAGAGGCGCACGAGGTGGACGTCGCGGCTGACCCGCGCGATCGTCCGGTTGACGTCGAAGCTCCGGTCGCCGACGACGACCCGCGCGGGAAGGTGGTCCTCGTCCACGAGCGCGATGCGCGGCTTCGAGCTCGCGTACCCGGCGACCAGGCCGACGAGCCCCGCGACGACGAGCGGGTACGCGACGAGAACGGCGACGAGCACGGGCGAGCGGCGCAGGATGCGCAGGTCCTTCCGCAGCAGGAGGAGGACCTTCACGTCACGCGAGGACGGCGTCGGCGGGCTCGCCGTCGAAGACGAGCCGCCCGTCCTCGAGCTTCACCACGCGATCGGCGTGGTCGGCGACCTCCTCCACGTTCTGCGTCGCGAAGACGACGGCGCCTCCACCCTCGCGCACGGCGGCGACCCGCGCCCAGAGCCGCTGCCGCTGCGCCGGGTCGAGCGACGCCGTCGGCTCGTCGAGGAGCAGAACGCGCGGCGAGCCGAGGAGCGCGATCGCGAGGTTCAGGCGCTGGCGGTTGCCGACGGAGAGCGCAGCGGCGGCGCGGCCCGTGTCCGGAAGGTCGAACGCGCCGAGGAGACGCGAGGCGGCCGCAGCGGGATCGGCCTCGCCGTCGAGCCGCGCGAAGAGCTCGAGGTTCTCCCGCGGCGTCAGCCGCCCGTAGAACGCGGGCCGCTGCGGCGCCCAGCCGATCCGCACCCCGTCCGCCCGCTCGACCGCGCCCGCGTTCGGCTCGAGCGCGCCGGCGAGGAGCGCGAGGAGCGTCGACTTGCCGGCGCCGTTCGGCCCGACGAGCGCGACCACCTCGCCGGCGCCCACCACGAGATCGGTCGTCGCCAGGGCGAGATCGCGCCCGAAGCGGCGCGAGACCCCACGCGCGCGCAGGATCACCGCTTCGCGGCTGCGGGCGGCACTTCCGGCACCGCGGCCGGCCCGGGCCGCTGAACCTCGACCTCGACCGGGACCGCGCCGCCCTCCTCCCACGGCTCGAGCGCGATCCGCTCCGAGAAGAACTCCCAGCACGCGCGCCCCGCCGCCAGCAGCGGCAGCGCGACGAAGACGCCCGGCAGGCCGTAGATCTCGCCGCCCGCGAGGAGCCCGAAGATGACGAGCAGCGGGTGGAGCCGGAGCGCACTTCCCATCACGTTCGGCACCACGATGTGCCCCTCGACCTGGTGGATGACGAGGAAGAGGATCGCCACCCAGAGCGCCGAGAGCGGGTGCACGACGAGCGCGTACACGAACGGCGGCACCGCGCCGAGCCACGGGCCGAGATACGGGATCAGCTCCGTCAGCGCGACCCAGGTGCCGAAGAGGAGCGCGTACTTGTCCGCGCCCGGCACCGCCCCCACGGCGCCGAGCACCCAGAGCCCGAGGCCCGCGCTCGCTCCGATGATGAGCGACAGGAGCGCCTGTCCCTTCACGTAGCCCAGGATCGCCCGCTCGATCCGCGTGATGAGCGGCTGCGAGCCGGGATGCGGCGGAAAGCGCCGGTCGACCGTGCGCGCGAGGCGCGGCATGTCGAGGAGCATGTAGATCGAGATCACGACGATCAGCACCGTCGAGAAGAGGAGCTGGAAGACGGAGATCGCCGCGCCCTCGGCCCACGAGATCGCCTTCGACGTGTACTTCTGCACGTCTTTCGCCCCGATGTTGTCGAGGAAGTCCTGGCCCTGCTTGCGGATCTTGACCTGCTTCAGGTGGTGGCGGTCGAGCCAGAGCTGGAGCCGGTCGAGGTCGCGCTCGGCATGGGTCTGCCGGCTCTGTCCATGCTCGACCGTAAAGTAGGAGTCGACGCGATCGGCCGAGTTCCGCGTCTGGTTCACGACCACGGTGGCGAGTGCCACGACCGCCAAACCGACAGCACCGGCAAAGCTCAGGTAGACGATCGCCACGGCGAGCCCACGCGGAATCCACACGCGCCCGAGCCCGCGCACGAGCGGGTTCAGCAGTAGCGCGACGAGCGCGGCGACGAGGAAGAGGAAGACGACGTGACGCGCCGCGCCGGCGACGACCCAGATCAGAAGCAGCAGGATCGGAAGCCCGACGAGCTGGATCCAGCGCGGGATCTCGATCTTCGTCGCCCCGCCGGGCATGGCAGCCATCGTAGCGCCAGCGTCGTCCGGCTCCGGCCGCCGCCGTGGGACTGGTCGGCCTTCGAGGACGGTTCACTCGCGCTCGAGCCGACCTGGGACGAAACTCATACGCCGTTGCACGGGCAGGAAACCTTCGTTACGGTGCCGCGCATGCCCCCCCGCCCAGCCGGGAAGCCGTCGCCTGCCCGGAGACGCAGGCCTCCGCGCGCGTCCACGCGGCCACGCCAGCGTCCGCGTCCGCGGCCGAAGCGCCGGACGGCGCGCGGCGCGCGGCGCTTCCTCGTCCTCGCGGTCATCGCGGTCATCGCGGTCGTGACGACGCTCCTGACCGCGTTCGGCGACGGCCGCTCTCCCTCCGTGGACAGCGTCCTCGCCCCGCCGACCGGCCTCGTCGCCGCCTCGCCGCCGCGGCCGCAGATCGTCGCCACGGCGGGCTCGCTCCGGCTCCAGCTGCCGGTGTCGCAGCGGAGCGTGACGGCGATCGGCTACCACGGCACCCTCGACGGCGCGTTCGCCCTCGACCCGGTCGGACGCCAGGGCAACCAGGGCTTCGTCACGCGCCTCTTCCACCGCATCTTCGGGGGGAACAAGGGCGGACTCGTCTACTACCGGCTCGGCGGCTCGGGCACGCCGACCGGCGCCCTCGACGTCGGGGCCGCGCCCGGCACGGACGTGTACGCGCCGGTGGACGGGTCGATCACCGGGCTCACCGACTACGTCGTGAACGGGCGCACGTTCGGCGTTCGGATCGACATCCAGCCGACGAACGCGCCCTCGATGGTCGTGTCCCTGACGCACGTGCGCGCCGACCCGTCGCTGACGGTGGGCTCGGCCGTCGTCGCGGCCACCTCGAAGATCGGGACGGTCATCGACCTCTCGCGCGTCGAGCGCGAGGCGCTCGCCCGGTACACACGCGACTCCGGGAACCACGTGTCGCTCGAGGTCCACGAAGCCGCGTCGCTCGTCTCGCCCTGAGGATCCTCTTCGTCGGTGACGTCGTCGGCACGCCGGGCCGACGCGCGGTGGAGACGCGCCTGCCGGGGCTCCGCGACGAGCTCGGCGCGGACTTCTGCGTCGTGAACGGGGAGAACGTCGCGAACGGCGTCGGGATCACGCCGCGGCTCGCGGACAAGCTCCTCGCTGCAGGCGCGGACGTGATCACGCTCGGAAACCACGTCTGGCGCCGCCCGGAGATCGGGCCGTACCTCGCCGAGTCGGAGCGGGTCGTCCGGCCCGCCAACCTCTGGAGCGGCGCGCCCGGCCGTGGCGTGGCGGTGGCTCCCGCCGTCGACGGCACGGCGGTCGCAGTGATCAACGTCCTCGGGTCGCTCTTCCTCGACGCTGCGACGAGCATGTTCGAGGTGATCGACAGGCTCGTGGACGAGGCGCGCGAGACGACGCCGGTGATCGTCGTCGACGTCCACGCCGAGGCGACGAGCGAGAAGGTGGCGCTCGCGCGCTGGCTCGACGGCCGCGTCACCGCCGTGCTCGGCACGCACACGCACGTGCAGACCGCCGACGCGCGCGTCCAGCCCGGCGGCACCGCGGCGATCAGCGACGTGGGGATGACCGGCCCGCACGACTCCGTGATCGGCGTGAAGGCGGAGCAGGCGATCCAGCGCATGCGCACCGGCATCCCCGTGCGGTTCGAGACCGCCGAGGGCGACGTCCGGATCGAGGGCGTGCTCGTCGAGTGCGGCCCGGACGGCCGCGCGACGTCGTGTCAGCCCGTGCGCGTCGAGGTCGGCTGAGGCCAGCCGAGGCGCCGACTTGGCGGCGCCGACATCAGGACGCGCGGGCTTGGCCCGTGCGTCCGTCTGAAACGACCGGTCGAGACGGCGTGGTTCCAGCCTGCGGCCAGACCAGGAGCGCGAGCAGCGCAACCAAGACGACGTCGCGGGCCAGCACGAGCGCCGACTCGTAGCCGCCGAAGCCGAAGACGAGGTTCCAGTAGCGCGTCGGGAACCAGAGCTGCGTGAGGAGGAGCGCCGCCGCGAAGAGCGCGCCCGCGGCGGCGCCGCGCCGCCCGCGGACGAGCGGCACGAGCGGGATCAGCCAGATCATGTACTGCGGCGAGAGCACCTTCCCGAAGGCGACGAAGAGGCAGACGGCGGCGGCACTCGCCCGGACGAGCGTCTCGCGGTCGCGCGGCCGGCGCGCGAACCAGAGCCACAGCGCGACGAGGCCCGCGAGCACGAGCCCGCTCGCAGCCGCTCCGACGGCGTCCGGCAGCGAGCCGACGAGATTCTGCGAGCCGTGGCTCGTCTCGCCGCGCAGGCCGAGCCCGAAGAGGTGGTGCGCGGCGATGAGCACGGCGGAGCCGAGGCTCTCGATCTGGAGCGGCCGCGAAACCTGGCGGACGACGGAGTCCCAGACGCCGCCGGGCGCGAGCGCCACAAACGGGGCGAAGATCGCGACGAGGACGGCGAGCCCGATTGCGAGCGCAATACCGGCCTCGCGGCCGTCCCGGCGCCGCCACACGTGCGCGACGAAGAGCGGCGCCAGCACCGCCGGGTAGACCTTCGCCGCCACCGCCACCCCGAGCAGCGCGAGCGAGAGCCGGTTTCGTCCCGCGCAGAGCGCCGCGAGGGCGGCCGCGGCGAGCGCCGCCGGCCAGAAGTCGTAGCGCGTGAGCACGACCGGGCCGAGCAGGAGCGGCGCCACCGCCGCGAGGCCGAGCGCCCACAGGAGCCTGACCGGGCCGGCGCCGAGCGCGCCGAGCCCCGCCGCCACGGCCGCGACGACGCCGATCCCGCAGACGAGCATCAGCAGGTCGAAGCGGATCCGGTAGCCGTGCTCGGACGGCGAGCCGACCGCCGGAAGGACGAAGGCCGGCAGCGCCCCGGGTGGGTACTCGACGTCGAAGTCGCGGTACGGCACCTCGCCGTCGACGACGGCCTTGCCATAGGCCTGGTACTCGGGTGTGTCGCGGATCTGGCCCTCCGCGTAGGCGTGCAGGTGGAGCAGGCCCCAGCAGGTCGCGAACACGCCGGCCGCACAGAGGGCGGCGAGCGGCGTCGCGAGCGACGCCTTAGCCGGCGGTTTGAGGCGCCGACTCGGCGGCGCCGTCATCAGGACGCGCGGTTCATCCGTGCGTCCGTCTGAGCTGACCGGTCGACACGCTGGGAGCCCTTCTCAGCCGGCCGGGACCAGCTCGCGGACCTCGTGCTCACGCTCGGGCGGCGCCTCCGCCCGCTGCGGCGCGGCATGGGCCGGCGCGAGGAGCGCGAAGGCCGCGAAGGGGAAGAACCACGGGATGTAGAGGTAGAACCAGTGCGTCAGCACGATCTCGAAGCCGATCAGGAGCGCGCAGGTGAGCGCGGCGAGCTGGAGCGGTGACTTGCGGCGCGGGAAGAACGCGGCCGCGAGCGCGCCGAGCACGAGCAGCCCCTCGAGGATGCGCTGCACGACATGCAGATCGGGGATCCCCTCCGCGCGGTATTGCTTCCAGTCCCAGAGCGAGAACGGCGAGTGGCGGTCGATCTGCGACTTGAACGTGCGCTCCCAAAACGTCTTCACCGCCTCGACCAGGTTCGGCTCCAGGAGGAGGATCGAGAAGGCCGCGAGGGTCGCCGCAAGGAAGCCGACCACGAACCGAATCTGCGGCCGCGGCAGGCGCCAGTCCGGATAGGTGAGCCAGAGCGGCGCGACGACGAGCGGCGCGAACTTGGTCCACGCGGAGAGGGCGCAGAAGACCCCGCGCTTGACCGGCGAGGCGGCGAGCCAGAAGCCGAAGATGAGGAAGGCGGGCAGGATCGCGTCGTTCGTGTTCGAGCTGGACACGTACTGCGTGAACGGGTACGCGGCCCACGCGAACGCGAGGGTCGCCCCCAGCCGCATCCCGCCGAAGCGCAGGCCGACGAGCCCGAGGCCGAGGATGCAGAGCAGGTCGAAGAGGATCGCCGTCGCGTGCGCCGTCGGCAGCCGGTCCCACTTGCCGCTCCAGCCGAAGACGAGGTAGGCAGGGATGTACGACTCGTACGAGACCGGGCCGTACGTGTCCGCCTGCGGGTTCGCCGACTCGCAGCGCCCGTTCGTCTGGATGCGCTCGCGGATCTCGCCGTTCGCGTCCGCGGGGCCGCACGGCTTCAGGTTGCCCTCGATGGGGAAATGGCCGTACGGCGCCTGGTGCTCGTGGACGATTCGCTCGGCGCCGATCGGGCCGGCGTAGCCGACGTCGATGACGTTCGAGGCCTGGATGTTCATCCCGACCTTGAACCCGGCCAGGAACACCGTCGCCGCGACGAGCACCCACACCGGCCAGAAGGGCCTCGTCGGCGTGCCGCGTCCGTGGATTCCGATCCACACGGTGCGGCCGAGCAGGTAGAGGAGCGGCGGGTACGCGAGCGGCACGCTCGTGAAGATGTCGCCGTCGTTGAAGTACCAGAGCGAGAACGTGAAGCTGAGCAGCACGAGCAGATCGAGGTTGCGGAGGCAGAGCAGGCGGCGGAGATCGGCGAGCCCGAGCAGGAAGACGACGCAGAACCCGAGCCAGATCGGCTTGCTGTTGATCTTCTTCCCGCCGAACGCGCCCGGCCCGCCGCGCGCCATCCCCCACGCGACCTGCGGTCCCGTGAAGGCCTCGATCACCGCGCTCGACTGGTCGTCGACCTTGCCGTGCGCGACCTCGCCGGCGGCGCCGGAGAAGACGCTCACGATCCAGGCCCGCTGCTTCGGGTCGTAGGTCGCGTCGTACGAGATGACCTTCGGGTAGTGCGTCAGCCACGCCGCGACCTTGTGGTCGTGCAGGAAGATGTCGCTCGCCTTCTTCTTCGTCAGCTGGGCGGCGTTCGCGGGCGCGTAGGGCGTCTGGACGAGGTGGCCCTTCGCGTCGTAGACCGGGGCGGTGGGCGTGGTTGCCGCCGCAGCGACGGGCGCCAGCGTCAGGGCAACGAACGAAGCAAGCGCGACGCGGCGCATCAGAGTCAGGCTATCGGCGAATGAGGCGCCGCTTGCGGTGCCGGCATCAGGACGCACGGGCTTTGCTCGTGTGTCCGTCTGAAATGACCGATCGAGCGGATCACAGCGTTAGCTATCGGCGGAACGACCAGAGTTTGTTACCGACGAAGTTGAGCGGTGTGACGAGGACGATCGCGATCGCCTGCGCCGGAACCTTGTCGATCCCGGCCGCGACGAGGAGGCGCAGGCAGACGAGGTTCGCGCCCAGCGCGACGAGCGAGACGACGAGGAAGCGGAGCCCCTGGTAGGCGAAGTGCCCGCGCTGGCCACGAAACGTCCAGAGGCGGTTCAGCGTGTAGTTGTTCGTCACCGCCACGACGAACGAGCAGGCCGCCGCGGCGAGGTAGTGGAGGCCCGCCCAGTGCAGGAGCGCGGTGTAGACGGCGAGGTTGACGACGTACCCGCTCGCGCCGACGGTGCAGAACTTCGCGAGCTGGATCCAGTTGTGGCGGGCCCTGAGCGCTCGCTCGGCGCGCAGGCGCACGGTGGCTTCGCCTGCTGTCGGCGGGCGCTGCATCGGAGGGCGAGGCTACCGGATCAGGCGGCCGAGGCGCCGCTTGCGGCGCCGTCCTCAGGACGCGCGGGTGTCCCGCGCGTCCGTCTGAAACGACCGATCGACGGGCTGGAGCTGTCCACCTACTACGCGGCTGAGCTGTCCACCTACTACGCGGCTGAGGCGCGGGTGAGAATCCGGACGTCCGCGCCCGGCGCGATGCGGCGCTCGCCCCCCGCGGTGGACACGACGAGCTCGCTGATCGAGCCGTCGTCCTCGAAGACGACGTCCCGGAGCGTGCCGAGCTCGTCGCGTGCGTTCGCGACCCGGGCGCCGCGGAGGGCGGCGAGCCCGTGGCCGCGGGCGCGGTAGAACGGCAGCTCGTCCAGGAGGGTCAGCGACGAGCCGGTCGCGATCTCGCCGTCGTGGATACGCGTGGCCGCGAGCGGCAGGAAGCGATGCACGTCGTCGCCGCAGCGAATTTCGAAGCCGAGCACGCGCCGGACGGCGCGGTCGACGATGAGCTCCACCGAGCGTCCGAGCTCGATCCCGTGCAGGCGGACCGGCACCGCCATGACATCACCCGAAGCGATCGACCCCATGTGCGGCCCCTCCTCCCCCGTCGCCGGGCGGCGAAACTCAGCGGACGGCGAAGCCGTCTTCGCCGGAGGGCTCCTCCCAGGCCGTCTCGACGTCGTCGACGCGCGCGCCGGACGGCCCTCGGCGGCACCACTCGACCATCGACTCGACCGCGTCGCGGCGGCCCTCGAAGAGTGCCTCGACGGAGCCGTCCGGCCGGTTCGCGACCCAGCCGGCGACGCCGAGCGAGCGGGCCCGCCGCCGCGTCTCGTCGCGGAAGAAGACGCCTTGCACGCGGCCGCTCACGACCACCCTCACCCGGGCTTCAGCCAGCGAAGCCCTCCTCCCCCAGGAGCGGGACGAAGCGGCACGGAACGGAGTGGAGCACCGCCGGCCCTTCGGGGCTCCGCACGACGACATGGAGCTCCTGCGCGCGCCTGGTCCCGACCGGCACGACGAGCCGGCCGCGTGGCTCGAGCTGCTCGTAGAGCGACTCCGGAAGCTCGGGCACGGCGGCGGCGACGGCGATCGCGTCGAAGGGCGCGCGGTCGGGGACGCCGAGCGTGCCGTCGCCGAGGCGCACTTCGACGCGCTCGTAGCCGGCCGCCGCGAGGTTCCGGCGCGCGAGGTCGGCGAGCTCGGGGATCCGTTCGATCGTCACGACGTCGGCCGCGAGCTCGGCGAGCACGGCGGCCTGGTAGCCCGAGCCGGTGCCGACGTCGAGGACGTGCTCGCGCCCGTGCAGCTCGAGCGCCTCGGCGATGCGGGCGACCATGTACGGCTGCGAGATCGTCTGTGCCGCGGGCAGCGGCAGCGCCGAGTCGTCGTAGGCGCGGTCGCGGAGCTCCTCCGGGACGAAGAGCTCGCGCGGCACGCGCGCCATCGCCTCGAGCACCCGCTCGTCGCGGATGTCACGCGCGCGGAGCTGCCGCTCGACCATGCGGAGGCGCGCGGACGCGGGCTCGTCAGGCTGCACGGGCGGCATCCCGCCGGAGGCCGAAGTGCTCGAGCACGGCCGGCGCGACGTCGACGATGCTCCCTGGCACTCGTTCGAGCCCGACCACGAGCATCGGCACGATCGAGTCGCCGGTCGCGAGCGAGCCGTGGCTCCCGCCGCCCGCGTGGTGGCGCCCGCCGAGGTCGGCGAACTCGAAGCCGGGCGCGGCCGAGACGAGCACCTCGCCCGCGTTCGGGTTGCGGAGGGCGGCGTGGGCGCGGGCGAGCGCGTCCGGATGGTCGAGAATCGACTCGTCGCCGCTTGTCGACCAGCCGCCGTCCACCGGAGCGAACGTGAGCTCCTCGCCCTCGCGCCGGGCGACCGCCGCGTCGCCCTCGCGGAAGAGCACGACCTCGGCCGCCGGCTCGTCGTCGAGGCGCGCCGCGAGCTCGCGCGGATCGAGCGGGCAGTCGTCGAGGCGGTAGACCATCCCGGCCCGGTTCGAGGCGGTGACGACGACGCCGTCCGCTCCGGCGAAGTGGTCTTGCAGCCGGCACGCCTCCTGCACGCGCGTCTGGCCGTGGTCCGCGCAGAGGACGACCGCGTAGCGCTCGAGGAGCTCGTCCGGCCCGCCGGCCGCGTCCATGAGCGCGCCGACGGCGCGGTCGCTGCGGGCGAGCGCCTCGTGCGCCCCCTCGGGCCCGCGCACGTGCGAGGCGAAGTCGTAGTCCGGGAGGTAGAAGGCGAAGAAGTCGAACCCGTCGCGGGTGACGAGCCAGCGCCCCACGGCGGCCGCGTACTCGTCGACGGAGCCTGCGGCACGACCCTTCACCGCCATCGGCGCGCCGGTCACGTCCGACTCGAACAGGTTGAAGAAGAAGAAGCGCCGCGGCCCGTAGGCCGGCCGGGCGAGCCCGGGCAGCGTCGGGAGATGCCGCGTGCGGCCGCGGTAGCAGGTGATGTTCACCGCCGCGGCCGTGTAGTCCTCGTCCTCGAGCGCCTCGTAGATCGTCACCGCGTCCTCGGCCAGGTGCTGCTCGTTCATGTTGAAGATCGCGTCGAGGATCGAGCGCCGCGTTCCCGCCGCCCGCAGCGCGGCGAAGGACGACCCGTACTCGACGATCCGCCGCTCGCCGCGGTGGTACCAGACGAGGTGCGGGATGTGGTGGACGTCGGGATGAGCCCCCGTCGCGATCGAGGAGAGGCAGACGGGCGTGAGCGACGGGAACGTCGAGATCGCGCGGCCGTACTCGCCGTGCTCGGCGAGGAAGCGAAGCGCGGGGGCGTGGCTCTCGAGCGCGCTCTCGAAGGTAGCCGCAGCAAGGCCGTCGATCACGACCAGGATGAGCTTCTTAGGCACCGCTTGCGGTGCCGGCATCAGGACGTGCGGGCTTTGCCCGTGCGTCCGTCTGAATCGACCGGTCGACACGTCCGGATCCGACAGAGGCGCAGCTGAGCATCAGTCGCGGGCGAGGATGCGCAGCCCTGCGTACCGCTCCCCGCCGCGGCGGCGGATGCGCGCTCCGAGCGCCGGTAGAGCGAGCGCCTCGAGGTAGCCGACGCCGGGGATCAGCGCGAGCGCCGCCACGACGAGCGCCGCGAGAGCGACGAGCGCAGCCGTCCCGCCGCGCGTCCCGCCGCGCCTGAGCGCGCCCCGGACGACCTGCGCCGAGCCGATCGCGCCCGCGACCCCGCCGAGCGTGCCGCCGAGCGCCTCGTCCCAGTTTTCGATCGCGAAGCCGAGGCCCGCGCCGGCCGCGGCCGCGAGGACGATCGCCGCGACGACCCCGCCGCGAACCGTCGAGAGCACGCCGGTGAAGAGGACTCCGAACCCCGCCCCGACCCCGACCAGAAGCCCGATCCAGTACCACTCGCCCACGGACCCAGTCTAGAGCCGACCGTTTCGGTCGGCGCCGCGGCGGGAAGGAAGCTCCGCGGTGGCAGACGACGCCCGGCCCTTGCTCGTCTTCTTCTACTCCGACCGCTCAGGCCCGGCGCGGCGGATGGAGAGCCTCCTCGCACACCTCGCGCGCAAGGAGCGCGAACGGATGCGGTTCCGGCGCGTGGACGTCGACCTCCGGCCGGACCTCGCGGCGCGCTTCAAGGTCGCCGAGGTGCCGACGCTCGTCCTCGTCAAGGGCAAGCGAATCGCGGAGCGCCTCGACGGCCGCGTCTCGAGCCCGCGCATCGAGCGGATGCTCGAGGCGCACCTCGAGCCTGTGCCGGCCTAGCCTCCACGGCGTGGGCATCGACCTCGAGGCGCGTGTCCGCCGCAGCTTCGCGCGCCAGGAATTCATGGCGACGATCGGCGCAGAGCTCGTCCACGTCGCGGCGTGCGAGGTGGACATCGCCGTGCCGTTCAGCGACCGGCTGACGCAGCAGGACGGCTACCTCCACGCGGGTGCCGTGGCGGGCGCGCTCGACAGTGCGTGCGGCTATGCCGCGCTCACGACTATGGCCGCCGAGGCGGAGGTGCTCACCGTGGAGTTCAAGATCAACCTGCTCGCCCCGGCGGCAGGGGAGCAGTTGGTGGCGCGTGGGCGCGTCCTTCGTTCGGGACGGACGCTGACCGTCTGCCGCGGCGATGCCGTGACGATCAGCGACGGCCGCGAGAAGCACGTTGCGACGCTGACGGCGACGATGATCGCGATCGTCGCCGCACCCGCGTCGGCCTGACGAGGTCAGCTTCCGGTCTCGAGCCAGCGGATCACCTCGAGGCCGAACTGCGCTGCGCGCGCACCGTCGACGACGCGGTGGTCGAACGTGACGGAGACGTAGCCGATCGGCGCGGTCGCGACCTGGCCTTCGCGGACGACGGGCCGCTCGGCGATCCGGCCAACGCTCAGGATCGCGACCTCCGGGTGGTTGACGATCGGTGTCTGAAACAGCCCGGCGATCTTGCCGGCGCTCGTCACCGTGAAGGTCGAGCCACGCAGCTCTTCGGGCTCGAGTTTTCCGGCGCGGGCTGCCTCGGCGAGCCGCGCGACCTCCGCGGCGAGCTCCTCGACCGGGCGCGAGTCGCAGCCGCGCACCACCGGCACGACGAGCCCGAGGTCGGTCTGGACGGCGACGCCGAGGTCGTAGCGGTCGAGGTAGACGATCTCGTCGCCGTCGAGGCGCGCGTTGAGCTCCGGGTAGTCGGGCAGCGAGAGCGCGCAGGCCTTGAGGACGGTCGGGACGAGGAGGTCGAGCGAGACGCGCCCGAAGTCGCACTCCTCGACCCACGTGACCGCCGGCACCTCGCGGTGCGCGCGCGCCATGTGCTCGGCGATGAGGCGCCGCACGCCGCGAAGCGGCTCCCGCCGTCCCTCGGCCGGCTCGCCGCCGCCCGCGCGGCGGACGTCGTCCTCGGTGATCCGCCCCTGCGGACCTGTCCCTTCGACGGCTGCGAGGTCGACGCCGAGCTCGTGCGCGACCCGGCGCACGAGCGGCGTCGCCCGCACCTTCGCCTCCGGAGCCGGAGATGTGGACGCCGGCTCGGTGCGCGGCTGGTCGCCGTCCGGCTCGCCGCCGATGACGATGAGCACGGTGCCGACGGGGACGACCTTGCCCTCGCCGACCAGGATCCGCGTCACCGTGCCCGCGGCGGGGGAGGGAATCTCGACGGTCGTCTTGTCGGTCTGGATCTCGAGGAGGGGGTCGTCCTCCGCGACCTCCTGGCCCTCGGAGACGAGCCAGCGCGCGACCTCGCCCTCGGTCAGGCCCTCCCCCAGGTCGGGGAGCTTCAGCTCGTATGCCACGGCCGGAGCCTAGCGTCGAGAGGACTACGGATCGCTGAGATTGATGTCGAACGTGCGGCCGTCGTGCCACCGGACGACGAGGCCTTTGATGTCGCCGCGCGTCGTATCGCTCGTCGGTGCCTGCCAGAAGAAGGTGTTGCGGGCGACCTTCACCGGCTCGAGTCGATCGCCCACCCGCACGCTGATCGCCGCGACGCGGTTGCTCACCAGGCCGGTCACCGTCTGCGGCGCGGTGTCGCCGTAATACGTATCGGTGGCCACCTCGCCCTTCACCAGCCGGAACGACGGGACGCAGGTGCCCATCGAAGTGGTTTCGGTGATGACCTCGCACACCGTTCCCTGCGTCGTCGGAAAGACGTACATGTCGGCGCCGTTCCTGCCGAGTCCGTGAGCAATCCTTCGCGTCTGGTTCCGGAGCGGGTTCGGCAGGTACTCCTGCGTCTGCCGAACCACCTCGGGAAGCCGCGCATCCGGCGTGGGAGACACCGCAAAGGCATCCGCCATGTCGTGCGCGACCGTCGGCAGCTCGACAGCCTGCGCCTGGTGCCCGGCGCCGCTGAGGATGAAGGCGGCAATGCCGAGGCCTACCACCGCCGCAACGACCGGTGCGTATCGGCTCCTCATGGCACCGTCGTGTCGCAGTTGTAGGCGTACGCCGTCTTCGGGTTCGTGCCCGTGTAGACCTGCTCGCAGTACGCACGACGCGGCCCCGTGGTGAGGCCGATGCCCGTAGGACTACACTCCGTCGCCTTCTCCCAGGTGACGTTCCCGGCCGAGTCGTAGTACCGGACTCGCCACTTCTCGCAGATGTCAGGGGAGCGGTAGGCGGTGTTGTACTGCCGGTTCACGTAGCCGCTCGTCCAGGCCGTCACGCGCGGCAGGACGCCCGGGTACACCGTCCCCTGCGAGTAGCGATACCGCGTCCACCCGTACGCCAGCATCGGCGGAATCAGAAGGAACAACAGGGTCGCGATGAGCACCACGCGCTTGGACATCGTTACACAGCGACGCTAGCGCGCCGCGGCCGAGAGTCAAGATGTCTCTTCGGGCCATGTCCCCGGAGGCGCGAGGTCGCGCGGCGTCCGGCCATCGGAGGCGGCCGCGCCCGGCTCGGCGCCGTGCTCGAGCAGCAGCCGGACCAGCTCCCCGTCGCCGTTCTGCGCCGCCGTGTGGAGCGGCGTGAAGCCGCCCTCGCCCCGCCCGTTCGGGTCGGCACCCGCCTCCAGGAGCACCCGCGCGCTCTCGTGGTCGCGCGCGAAGGCGGCCGTCCCGAGCGGGCGCACCTTCGCGAAGCTCGCGGTGGAGAGCGCCTCGAGGTCGGCTCCCCGCTCGACGAGCAGGCGCGTCGCCTCCGCGCCGCCCGCGAAGCACGCGAGATGAAGCGGCGTGAACCCGTCCTCCGACCACGACCGCACGAGCTCCGGGTCGGCAGCCAGCAGCGCCTCGAGCCGTGCCGCCCGCCCGAACGCCGCCGCCTCGAACACCGTCTCCTGTCCGACCGTGAGCAGCGTCTCGCCGTGCTCGCGGTCGCCGGCATAGAGCGCCTGCATCGCCTCCGAGATCATCCACGGGAGCCTACGGGTTGACATCGGCGCCCGCACGGCTGATCGTGGGGCATCGCTCACAAGGGGAGGGGTCATGACGGAACCGCAGGCGCCGGCAGCGACGATGCTCTACGCGCTGCTTCAAGATTCATTCGAGGAGCCGGGGACGGCTGCCGTCGAGATCGTCGACCTGACGACCAAGACCCTTGTTCGCTCCTTCTCGCTCGGCTCGCGCACCGTGACGAGCCTGGCGGCCACCCGAGGCGGTTCGGTGTACGTCGTGGACGTGCGCAACAGGGAGCTCGGGGTCTACGACCTCCTGGGGGACCAGACGGGCGCAGTCCGGCTGCGCTCCGCGCCCCGTGACTGCGTGCTCGCGCCCGGCGACGCCATGCTCTACGTCTCCACCAGCGACGGCCTCGTCGCGATCGACACGGCGACGAACGAGATCACGGCGACCGCGTCGACCAAGGCCGATCTGGAGGGCGTCGCAATCTCCCGGGACGGCGAGGTCGTCGGGGCGGCAGGGCGCGAGCCGAGCGAGGCCTCGCCCACCGCGTCGGAACCGGTCGTCTACCTCTTCGACCGGGCCACGCTGACGCCGAGGCGGGTTCCGATCACGAATCCGGAGCGGCCTCAGGGCCAGGAGCCGACCGACCTCGCCTTCACGGATACCGGGCGGGCGATCGTCTGGGACGGCTTCGCCGACAGCTTCTACCAGGTGGATGTCGCATCCGGAACGCAGGATCCGGCGGGGACCGTGAGCCTCGAGCGCGACCACGGCTCCTCGGGGAACACGAACAACGTCGTCGCCTACAGCCGGCCGGCGAAGCGGGCGTACGCGCAGAAGGAGTTCAGCGGGGCATCGACGTCGCCCGGCGTGCTCGCGGTCCTCGACGTCGAGCGGGGGACGGCGTACGAGGTGGGCGGGTTCGCCGCGCAGCCGTTCGTGCTCGCAGCTCACCCGGACGAGCAGAAGCTCTATGTCTCGGTCATCCGGCGCTGGATGGGCGGAGGCGCCGACATGCTGGACGAGTTCGACGTCAGGACCGAGTCCCTCACTCCGCGTGTCTACACGTTCCAGCGCGACGACATGTCGGTCCGCGACATGAAGATCGTCTAAGAGCTCTTTTCGAAATGAGCTCTAACGCGGCGTCCCGATCCAGGCCTCCGGCGGCGCGAGGAGGACGCGCAGGCCGATGCGCTCGCCGTCCGCGCCGGTGAACTCCCACAGGGAGACCGCCTGCCAGTCGTGCGGCACGTCCGGCGCGACCTCCGCCGGCACGTACCCGGCCTGGAGCGTGCGCTCCTCGTTCCAGATGCCGAGCGCGTTCGGGTCGTGCTCGTTGTCGGGCTCGGGGACGAGCGAGAGACGGCGGCCCGGCGCGAAGGACTCGTCGCCCAACGCCTCGCTTCGGTACGACGCGCCCGCCACCCTGACCACCCGGATGCGCTCGTCGCGCCAGCCGACGGCTTCCTCGGTGGCCGCATCCCGCAGCCAGTAGCCGCTCGCGCCGCGCTCGAGCCAGAGCCGGACGCGCTCGCTCAGAACTCGAGCAGGCGCCGGGCCGCGTCCACGACGCGCTCCACCGACGGCATGTACGCGTCCTCGATCTGCCAGTACGGATAGGGCACGTCGTAGCCGGTCACGCGGAGGACAGGCCCCTGGAGGTCGAGGATCGCCTTCTCCGCCAGGATGGCGGCGAGCTCGGCGGCATAGCCGCAGGTCCGCGGCGCCTCCTGGACGATCACGACCCGGCCGGTCTTAGCGGCCGAGGCGAGCAGCGCCTCCTCGTCGAGGGGCTTGAGCGTTCGGACGTCGAGCACCTCGACGCTCGCGTCGAGCTCGTCGGCCGCCCCCTCGGCCACCGGCACCATCGCGCCGTAGGCGACGATCGTCACGTCCTCGCCCTCGCGCACGAGCCGCGCCCGGCCGAGCGGCTCCACGTGCTCGCCTTCCGGCACCTCGCCGCGCAGCGTCCGGTAGTGGAGCTTCGGCTCGAAGATCACGACCGGGTCGGGGTCGCGGATCGCAGCGGCGAGGAGGCCCTTCGCGTCGGCCGGGATCGAGGGAATCGCCACCTTCACCCCCGGGGTGTGGACGTAGTAGGTCTCGGGCGAGTCGTCGTGGAGCTCGGGCGCCTTCACGCCGCCGCCGTAGGGCATCCGCACGACGAGCGGAAACGCCATCTTCCCCCCGGTCCGCCAGCGGTAGCGGCCGACGTGCGTGATGAGCTGGTCGAGGCACGGGTACGAGAACGCGTCGTACTGCATCTCGCAGACGGGCCGGAAGCCGGCCATGCAGAGGCCGACCGCGCTGCCGAGGATCCCCGCCTCGGCGAGCGGCGTGTCGACGCACCGCTCGGGCCCGAAGCGTTCGCGGAGGCCGGCCGTGGCGCGGAAGACGCCCCCGGCCCGGCCCACGTCCTCGCCCATGACGAGCACTGACTCGTCCCGCTCGAGCTCGACGTGGAACGCGTCGTTGATCGCCTCGACGATGGAGAGCTCAGCCACCGAGGATCCTCCGCAGCTCCTCGAGATCGGAGCCGAACGAGGCGGGCGGGTCGGCGTACGCGTGCGCGAAGACGAGCTCCGGGTCGGGCGGCGGCTCGGCCTCGGCCTGCGCAATCCCGCGGCGCATGAGCTCCTGCGCCTCGGCGCGCACCTCCTCGGCGCGGCCGGGCTCCAGCACGCCGAGCCGCTCCAGGTAGGCCTCGTAGCGGCCGACGCACTCCCGCTTCCGCTCCTCCTCGACGCGCTCGAGATCGATGTAGGCGCGCTGGTCGTCCGCGGTGGCGTGCGGAGCGGTCCGGTACGTGACCGCCTCGACGAACGTCGGCCCCTCGCCGGCGCGCGCCTGCGTCACCGCTTCGCGCGTCGCCTCGTAGACCGCGAGCACGTCCGTCCCGTCCACCCGCACCCCCGGCATGCCGTACCCGACGGCCTTGTCCGCGAGGGTCTCGGCCCGCGTCTGCGCCTCGAGCGGCGTCGAGATCGCCCACTGGTTGTTGTTGCAGAGGAGGACGAGCGGCGCCTCCATCACGGCCGCGAAGTTCGCGCCCTCGTGGAACGAGCCCTCGGACGTCGCGCCGTCGCCGAAGAAGACGAGTGCGCAGGCGCTCTCGCCGCGCAGCTTCTTCCCCCAGGCGAGCCCGGCGGCGTGCGGCACCTGGGTGCCGATCGGCACGCAGATCGAGGCCACGTTGTAGTCGGCCGGGTTCCACCACCCCGCCGGATGGCCGCGCCACCACGAGAGGATCGTCGAGGCCGGCATCCCGCGCAGCAGGCCGATCGCCGACTCGCGATAGCTCGGAAAGATCCAGTCCTCGTCGTCGAGGGCGTGCACCGCGCCGGCCTGCATCGCCTCGTGGTTCCAGAAGATCGCGTACGTGCCGATCCGGCCCTGGCGGTGGTAGACGAGGGAGCGCTCGTCGTAGGTGCGAAGGAGGACGAGCGAGCGGTGCAGCTCGAGGAGGTCGGACTCGTCAAGGCCTTCGACCTCCCGGTCGGGGACGCCTTCTCCGTCGCCGATCACGCGCCGCAGCTCGTGCTCGGCAGGAACGACCTGGGCCATCTCCGTCAGTGTATGCCGCGGCTTGCGGGCCGCGGCACCGCTTGCGGTGCCGCTTTCAGGACGTGCAGGCTCCGCCTGCGCGTCCGTCTGAAATGACCGGTCGAACCGTCCGCATCTCACTCCCGACGTCAGGGACCTGGCCCTTCGTCCTCGCGGTGTGGGTGGGCTCACGAGCCTTCTTCTTCGCTGTCGGCGCGATCGGCCACGCGTACGTGAGCTCCGCCGCCCCGGGCGGATCGCCGCGCGAGCCGCCGGGCTTCCTCGACTACTGGGCGCACTGGGACGGCGGCTGGTACGCCGCGATCGCCGAGCACGGCTACTTCAACTCCGCGTCGACGTCGTTCTTCCCGCTCTACCCGCTCCTAGTCCGCTTCGCCGACTACCTCCCCGGCGGCACGGCCTTCTGGGGCGTCGTCGTCTCGACGGCGTGCCTGCTCGCGACCCTCTACTTCCTCTACGAGATCGGAGAGGAGCTCTTCGACACGCGGGTCGCCCGCGCCGCCACCCTCGCCTTCGCCTTCTTCCCGTCCGCCTTCTTCATGAATGCGGTCTACAGCGAGTCCGTGTTCCTCGCCGCGACGACCGGCACGATCTGGGCGCTCCGCGTCCGCCGCCACTTCCTGCTCGCCTGCCTCTTCGCGTACTTCGCGATGGGGACGCGAAACGTCGGCATCTTCCTGCTCGTCCCGCTCCTCTACGAGCTCGTCGTCAAGCGTCGGGCGCGGCTCTGGGAAGGAGCCCTCGGTCTCGTGGGCAGCCTCGGCGGGCTCGTCGCGTACATGCTCTACCTCGCGAAGGGCCTGCACGACCCGCTCTACTTCGCGGTCGCGCAGCGCGAGATCTGGGGCCGGCGACTCACCAACCCGATCGACACCCTCCACAAGGCGTGGACGACCGGCGTCTTCGGCGCGCGCTACGCCTTCCACCCGCACGCGATCTTCGGGAACGACGGCGTCGAGCCGGCCTTCAAGGCGGCGGACACCTTCAACCTCGTCTTCTTCGGGATCCTCGTCTTCCTCGTGCTCGTCGCCTTCTTCAAGCTGCCGCTCGAGCTCTGGATCTACTCCGTGCTCGTCATCCTCGCGCCGATCCTCACCCCGAGCCCGCTCTGGGCGCTTACGAGCTTCAACCGCTACATCCTCGCCTGCTTTCCCCTGTTCATCGTCCTCGGCTGGCTGCTCGCGACGAGTCGCGTGCTCCTCGCCGGCTGGCTGGTCGCCAGCGCCGGCGTAGGGGTCTACCTGACTTTGCTCTTCGTCACGTGGAGGTGGGTCGCCTAGGCACCGTTTGCGGTGCCGGCTCAGGAGGTGCGGGCTTTGCCCGTGCCTCCGTCTGAAACGACCGGTCGAGCCGTGACGATGCGGGCGCTGCGGCGCTAGACGAGGACGTCGAGGGCGCCGCGCTCGCAGATCGCCTCGAGCCGCTTGACGTCGCCGAGGTCCTCGCCGTCGACCTGCAGCGGAAGCGCGCGGTCGCAGACGATCTCCACGCGGTCGAGGTCATGCGCGTAGAGCACGCCGCGCGCGCGCTCGAGGCCGCGGCCGCGAAGCAGATGCCCGACGATGCGCGCGATCGCGGCCGGGCGAAGCCGGACCGGCGCGACCACGTCGAGACCCTCCTCGAGCCTCGCGAGCGGCGTGGCATGCAGGGGGAGCGAGCCCGCGTACGTGTACGGGTCGGCGTTCGCGAGGATCGCGAACGCCGCTCGCCCGAGCCCGCGCACCTCGAGCACGGGATCGAGGCGGCCCCGCCGCTCGAGCAGCGTCCGCGCGACGATGCGGGCGAAGGCGAGGTCGCCCGGCCGGCGGCCCTCGCGGCTCCGCCCGAGGGCGTCGACCCGGCGCACGATCTCCGCGTCGAGGCCGACGCCGCAGCTGAACCCGAACCGCCGCCCGTTTACGCGGCCGACCGAGATGCGGCGCGTCCTCCCAGCGGCGAGGGCCTCGCCGAGCCGGCGCGCGGCGGCGACCGGGTCTCGCGGCAGCCCGAGCACGCGCGGCAGGACGCTCGTCCCGCCGCCCGGGACGAACCCGAGCGGGACGCGGCCGTCGGCGCCGTTCAGCGCCTCGTTGAAGCCGCCGTCGCCGGAGAAGACGAAGATCGCGTCCGCCTCGGTCACCTCCTCGACGAGCTCGACGGCGTGGCCGGGCCGCTCGGTGAAGAGCGTCTCTACGCTCGCGCCGCGCTCGAGCTCGGCGCGGACAGCCTCGACCCGCTCGTCCGTCACCTGGCTCGCGAACGGGTTGACGACGAGTACCGCCCGCCTCATCCTGGCGGAGGATGTCAAGGATCGACCACGTCGCCGTCGAGGCACCCGACCCGGACGCGACCGCGAGCTTCTACGAGCGCGTCTTCGGCGCCCACGTCGTCAAGGCCGAGGGCCATCCGGTCATGGCCTACATGGGCACGACCGCGATCGCCGTCCACGAGCCGGGCGGGCCGGGGCCGCACACGGCCGTCCGCGTCTCGGCCGAGGAGCAGGCCCGGCTCCGCGCGACGCTCGACGAGCTCGGCCTGGAGTGGGAGGAGCACGACCACGGCATCGCGGTCGGGCTCTTCTTCCGCGACCCGGACGGCCGCCAGGTCGAGGCGATCACGTACCGCTCGGGCGACGACCCGCGGCGGCCTAGCGAATAGTGACGCCGCCGGAGAGCAGCCGCCCGCTGCGCCGGTAGCGGCCGCAAGACACGGAGAAGGAGTCACGCCGGCGGCCCCTCCCGCCGTCGGCGAACGTGGCGACGCACGAACCTCCGCGCCCGGTGGCCCAGATCCGCGCCTTGTGGCGGGTCAGCATGCGCACCCGCGTGATGCGCTGCGACCGGAACGCGACGCGGGCGCGCGGGTCGGCGAAGACGATCCGGCCCGTCTTCGCCTGGAAGACGTTCACGCTGAAGGTCGCGCGACCGGTGCCTGCGCCGCGAATCGAGCCCGAGCCGACGATGTGGCGCCCGTTGCTCGTCGTCCGGCCGATCCGCTCCTCGAGCCGGTAGTCGAATGGCGCCGTCGAGTCGCGGTCGGCACCGAGCACGCTTCCCTCCGGCGCGTAGGTGAGCCCGACGACGTTGTAGAGCAGGTCGCCGTTCAGCGGGAAGCCGGGCCCGAAGCCGCCCTCGAGAGCCACGTCGACGGTGATCGTGTCGCCGTCGATGCTCCCGGCCGCGGGCACGGTGGCGGGGAAGGAGACGGTGCCGCAGCTCGGCTGCGCACAGGTCGTGGAGCCGCCGAAGAACGACGGCGGCTTCCCCGGCGCCGTCGCCGCGCCGAGGTAGACCGTCCGGTACGCGGCCGAGCCGCTCACGCCGGTCGAGAGGACCTGGAAGCGCGTGAGCCAGAGGCCGCTCGCATCGGGCGGCGGCGGCGCGGCGACGGTCATCAGGACGCGGAGGCGCGTCGGCTCGAGCTGCACGAGCTCGACGCGGCGGAGGTCGAGCTGCGCCGGGGAGGCATCATCCGCCGGATCGGTGACCGGGTTCGCGGCGACGGGCTCGTCGATCGAGCTCCCGCGCGGTGTGGGGCCGGCGAGCTGCCGCGTGACGAAGACGTGTGCCGCATGGTGCTGGCTCGTCGTGTCGTCGTAGGCGAGGACGAGCCCACCGTCGGGCCCTCTCGCCGCGCCGAGGTAGGTGCCGAGGCTGCTGTCGGCGATCCGCCCGAAGTGGATCGGCTTCCCGGTGAAGCGCTGCTGGACGATCGTCTGGCCCGGGGACGCCGCGCCGGTGACCAGCGCGGCGTAGCCGTACCAGCGGTACGCCGTCGCCTGGACCGCGTGGACGGAGAAGGCCGGCATCGCACCCGCGGCGAGGCTCGAGTCGGCGCCGAGCCACGCGATCGCGAGCACCCCCGGCGCCCCTGCAACCGCGACCGGAAGCGCCGACGAGCGGGCCTCGTTGCCGTTCACGCGCACCGGCGCGCGCCAGTTCACGCCCCCGTTGGGGGAGGCCGCGTAGTAGACGTTGTGGTCGGCGCGGTCGACCCACACCGCGTAGACCGTTCCGGCCGCGTCCACGGTCACCGCCGGCAGGAGGACTCTCACTCCGCCGCCGCCGGGTGAGGAAGGGGTCGCGAACGTGCGGAAGATGAGTCCGAGACGCTGTCCGAGCGGTACGCGGCCGGTGACGACGCCGACGCGTGAGCCGGTCGCGCACGGCAGGTAGAGGTTCCGCTGGGCCCGGTCGAACACGAGGGCGCCGCACGCGCCCGTCCCGATCGCCTGCCCGCCGGCTGCGTTCACGAAGTCGAGCGCGCCGCCCGGCGAGGAGTAGAGGTACGCGCCGCCGTCGAAATGGGCGACGAGGAAGATCGTGTCGTCCACGCGCGAGGGCGCGCCGCCCCGGTCGACCGCGAGCGAGAGCCGTCCGTCGAGCTTGCCGGAGACGAAGAAGCGGGTGCTGGTCCACGTCGCGCCGCCGTCGGTCGAGAGCGCGACGCCGATCCCGGAGCCGGAGTCCTCGGCGGCCGCGTAGAGCGTCCCGCCGTCGCCGATCGCGATCGCCGTGTCGCCCTGCGGCCCGATCCCCGTCGGAGCGGCGGCGTGGAAGGTTCGCCCGCCGTCGCTCGAGCGCTGGACGAACACCGTCTGCCCGATCGTCGAGGACGAGAGCCAGAGCGCTCCGTCGTCGCCAAGGGCGAGGTTCGGCTGGACGGAGGTATCGGCGGGGTCGACGGGCGCGGCCGGGCCGAAGACGAGGCCGCCAGTCGGCCGAAACGGTGGCGAGGCGGCCTTCGCGCCTCCGGCGACCGCGACGACGACGGCCAGGACGGCGGCGGCGCGGAGCGACCCCACCACCCAAAGCTAGCGCGTCGCGTACCCCCGCATGCCGTCGAGGAGCAACAAGTGGAAACGGTCGGCGAGCTCGTCGGTGTCCGCGCCGGGCCGGAGCCACGTGTACGCCCAGTTCGCGGCGGAGAGCGCAAGCAACGCCGCCGTCGCGTCGTCGAGGTCGGTGCGGAGCTCGCCGAGCTCTCGCCCCTCGCGGAAGAGAGCGCGGAACCGCTCCTCGTAGCGGCGCCGCTCGCCGACGATCTCGTCGTGCCGCTCGCCCTGGAGGTAGCGCCACTCCCGGACGAAGACCGTCGCCACGTCGAGCTGGTCGGCGACCACGCGCAGGTGCGCGCGCAGCGCGAGCCGGATCTTCTCCCCGGGAGGCAGGTCCTCCGGGATCGTGTCCAGCGCGGCGTGGAACGCGTCCGCACCCTCGCGCATGGCCTGGTAGAGCAGGTCCTGCTTCGACTCGGTGTGCGCGTAGAGCGAGCCCTTCTGGACTCCCATCGCCTCGGCGAGGTCGCCCATCGACGTGCCGTGGTAGCCCTTCTCGGCGAAGAGCCGGGCCGCCTGGCGGGTTAGCTCCGCGCGTCTCGTGGCCATACTTGCAGTACCCTAACGATCGTTTGGAAGGAGGGCCGTGACGGAGCAGGAGTTTCTCGAGTACGTGCAGGGCGGCGGCCAGGTCGAGACCGGTGACTGGATGCCGGACGACTACCGCGCGAAGCTGATCAAGTTCATCGAGATGCACGGCAACTCGGAGCTCATGGGCGTGCTGCCCGAGCGCGAGTGGATCCTCCGTGCGCCGACTCTGCAACGAAAGCTCGCGCTGACCGCGAAGGTGCAGGACGAGGTCGGCCACGCGCAGCTCATCTACCGCGTCGTCGAGGATCTCGGGAAGCCGCGCGAGGCCTGCCTCGACGACCTGGTCTCGGGCCGCGCGAAGTTCCACAACGTCTTCCATTACCCGACGAAGACGTGGGGCGACGTCGGCGTGATCGCCTGGCTCGTAGACGCGGCGGCGATCATCTCGCAGAAGGCGCTGCTGAAGTGCTCGTACGCGCCGTACGCGCGGATCATGAAGAAGATCTGCTGGGAGGAGTCGTTCCACATCCTGCACGGGCGCGACGTCGTCCTGACGCTGATGAACGGCACCGACGAGCAGCGCGAGCTGGTGCAGGAGGCGCTCACGCGCTGGTGGGGGCCGCTGATGCAGTTCCACGGGAACCCGATCCCGCGGGAGGAAGACCCGATGTACCTCTGGCGGATCAAGAGCCAGGGCAACGAGGAGGCGCGGCAGGGATTCCTCGACGGCTACGTGCCGCAGATCTGGGAGCTCGGGTTGGAGGTACCCGACCCGGCGCTTCGGAAGCGCGAGGACGCCGTCTGGGAGTACACCGAGCCCGACTGGGACGAGCTTCGCCATGTCGTGACCGGACACGGCCCGCGAACCGCCGACCGCCTCGACCTGCGCCGCTCGGCCCGTGAGCACTCCGCGTGGGTGCGGCAGGTGGTACTGGCGGAAGCCGCGTGAGGCACCGCTTGCGGTGCCGGTTCCAGGACGTGCGGGCTTTGCCCGTGCGTCCGTCTGAAGCGACCGGTCGACCCGCCGGTCGGGAGTCGCGAACGCCGTGATCTACGAGGTCTTTCGCCAGGAGCGGAAAGGTCAGGCCTTTCAGCACGCGGGCTCGATCGGCGCGCCGAACCTCGAGTTCGCGGAGCTGTACGCGCGCGAGCAGTACGGCCGGCGGCAGGAGTCGACCGCGCTCTGGCTCGTCCCGCGTGAGGCGATCGACGAGGTGGGCGACTTCGTGGACGAGCTCGGCCGCACCTACCACCGCGTCGACGGGTACTCGCTCAAGGCCAAGCTCAAGGAAGCGCGTGAACGAGCGACTGCTCGAGCTGGCTGACGACGACCTCGTCATCGGCTGGCGCGACTCCGAGTGGACCGGGATCGCGCCGCTGTTGGAAGAGGACGTGGCCTTCTCATCGATCGCGCAGAACGAGATCGGCCATGCCCGCGCGCTGTACGAGCTCGTGGCGCGCGACCTCGGGACGACGGCGGACGAGCTGGCCTTCGACCGGACTCCGGGCGACTACCGGTGCTCGGCGCTCGTCGCGCTCCGCCTCGTCCCGGACTGGGCGCGCACGATCGCGCGCCGCTACCTCTACGAGCAGGCCGACGAGCAGCGACTGGCCGCGCTCAAGTCCTCGGAGGATCCGGAGGTCGCCGGCCTCGCGGAGAAGATCGACCGCGAGGAGGCGTACCACCGGATGCACGCGCAGATGTGGTTCGACCGCCTGCGCGACGAGCCGCGCTTCGTCGAGGCTTTGGAAGACCTCAGGCCGCTGGTCGACCAGCGCCCGGCCGACCTCGGGGAGCTCTGGGAGGAGATGACGTCTGTGCGCCGATCGGTGGCGGGTGCGACGTGGTGACGGCGGCCGAGGTCTGGGACGCGCTCGCCGAGATCCCGGACCCGGAGATCCCGGTGGTGTCCCTCGTCGACCTAGGCGTCGTGCGGAATGTGGCCGTCTCGGACGGGCATGTCCGCGTCGACTTCACGCCTACGTTCCTCGGCTGCCCGGCGCTCGAGGTGATGCGCGACGCGATGGCCGACCGGCTGCGGGCGCTGGGCGTCGAGCCCGAGATCCGCGTGCGGAGCGACGAGGCGTGGTCGACCGACCGGATCACGCCGGAGGGGCGCGAGAAGCTCCGCGCCGCGGGCTTCGCGCCGCCGGCGCCTCGTGCCGCGGGCGCGCCGACGCTCGTGGAGCTCCGAGCGGCGGTCTTCCGCTGTCCGTACTGCGGCTCGACCGACACCACGCTCGAGAACGTCTTCGGCCCGACGCCGTGCCGGTCGCTGCGCTACTGCGCGAGCTGCCGCCAGCCTTTCGAGCAGTTCAAGACGATCTGATGCGGAAAGTCGTCCTCGCGGTGGTGGTCGTCGGCCTCGCCACCGGCTGCGGCGGCGGGAGCGGGCGGCTGTCGAAGGCCGAATACGCGAAGCGGGCCGATGCGATCTGCACCAAGTACAACGCGAAGCTCAAGGCCCTCGCCCGGCCGACCGGGATCAACGAGCTGCCGGCCTACGTCGACCGCGCGCTCCCGCTCGCGCGCAAGGGCGACGACGAGCTGCGCGCGCTCGAGCCGCCGAAGGACGAGGAGCAGACGGCGAAGGAGTGGCTCGACCAGAACGACTCCGTCGTCGGGTCGATGGAACGGCTCCGCGACGCGGCGAAGAAGGGCGACCGCGCCGGAATCCAGACGGCGCTCAACGAGGCGACCTCGGCGAACCGGACGGCGAATGGGCTCGCCCGCCGGCTCGGCCTCGAGGTCTGCGCGCAGGGCTAACGCCCGCGAAACTCAGGCGGCCGCTTCTCGAGGAAGGCGGCGACGCCTTCGCGGAAGTCCTCGGTGCGCGTCGCGGCCGCCTGGAGCTGGGCCTCGCGCTCGAGCTGCTCCTCCAAGGTCGCCGTCTGCGCGTAGTCGAGGAGGCGCTTCGTCAGGGCGATGCCGCGCGTCGGCTGCGCCGCGAGCTCGGCGGCGAGGGCGGCGGCGCGCTCGGCTAGCCGGTCGGCTTCGACCACTTCGGAGACGAGCCCCCACGCGTGCGCCTCGGCGGCGGTCAGCCGCCGGCCGGACGCGAGCCATTCGAGCGCGCGCGCGTAGCCGAGGAGGCGCGCCGCGAAGTAGGAACCGCCGGAGTCCGGGACGAGGCCGATGTTGATGAAGGCGGGCACGAAGGTCGCCGAGTCGGCCGCGAGCCGCAGGTCGCACGCGAGCGCGAGTGACAGGCCGGCGCCCGCCGCGGCGCCGTTCACCGCCGCGATGACCGGCTTCTCCAGGCTCCGTAAGCCGACGATCGTTCGGTGGTAGGTGCTGCGCAGGCGGTGGCCGATGTCGCCTGCGGACTCCTGGAACTCGGTGAGGTCCTGGCCGACGCAGAACCCGCGGCCCGCGCCGGTCACGACGACCGCGCGCACCTCGCCGTCGCGTGCCTCCTTGTACGCGTCCTGCATCGCGCGGTGCATGGCGCCGTTGAAGGCGTTCAGCACCTCGGGTCGGTTGAGCGTGATCGTGAGGACGCCGCCGTCGCGGCTGGTCTCCACCTCGGCCATGTCGGCTCGAGTCTCGCACCTTCCACAACCGAGCGTCACCTGTGTCCGAAACGGCCACGGCCAGGGGTCTGACCCCGATCAATGGCCCCGAGGGACAGGCCGACGGAGCGCCGGGCCGCTTGGCTCCATGGCGCCGTCCACAGGACCTGGCCGTGGCGGACGGGTGAGGCATCGGCTCGGCCCGCCATGGCGGAAGACGACACGGCTACGCCAGCTCGCGCAGGCGCCGTTCGAGGAAACGGCGCTCGACCGGGTTCGTCGCCAGCTCGAGCGCACGGCCGTACGCGGTGGCCGCCTCTCCCATCCGGCCTGACCGCCGAAGGAGATCGGCTCGCGCCGAATGGAAGAGGTGGTAGCGCTCCAACCCTTCGATTCTGTCTACGAGCTCGAGGCCGCGCGACGGCGACTCGGCGAGGGCGATCGCGACGGCGCGGTTCAACTCGACCACCGGGCTCGGGTCGAGCTGTGCCAGGCGGCCGTACAGCGTCGCGATGCGCGGCCAGTCCGTCTCTTCGGCGCGAGCCGCCTGCGCATGCTCGGCCGCGATCGCCGCCTGGAGCGCATGGCGGCCGCCGCCGCGCCGGAGCGCCTCCTGCACGAGCGGGAGGCCCTCCCCGATCTCGGCCTCGTCCCACCGGGACCTGTCCTGATCCTCCAGGAGCACGAGCTCGCCGCCGGCGTCCACGCGCGCGTCACGCCGCGAGTCCTGGAGCAGCATGAGCGCCAGGAGCCCGCGAGCCTCGGCCTCGTCCGGCATCAACGCCACCAGCACCCGCCCAAGCCGGATCGCCTCGGCCGCGAGCTCGCGCCGCACGAGCGACTCGCCCGCGGTCGCCGAGTAGCCCTCGTTGAAGACGAGGTACAGCACCGCGAGGACGCCGTCGAGCCGCGCCGGCAGCAGGTGCGCCGGCGGCACCCGGAACGGGATCCCCGCCGCGCGGATCTTCCGCTTCGCCCGCACGAGCCGCTGGGCCATCGCCGGCTCGGGAACGAGAAACGCGCGGGCGATCTCCGCGGTCGTGAGGCCGCCCAAGAGCCGAAGGGTCAGCGCGACCCGCGCCTCCAAGGCGAGCGCCGGATGGCAGCACATGAAGACGAGGCTCAGGCGCTCGTCCGGGATCTCGTCCACCTCGTCCTCCTCCTCCACCGGCAGCGTGCGTGCAAGCTCCTCGAGCTTCTCCGCGCCGCGCCGCTCGCGCCGGAGCCGGTCGAGCGCGTGGTTTCGCGCCACCGCCGTGATCCACGCACCGGGATTCGCAGGCAGCCCGTCCCCAGGCCAGCGATCCAGAGCGACCACGAAGGCCTCCTGCACCGCGTCCTCGGCGAGGTCGACATCGCGGAGCGCCCGCACGAGCGCGGCGACCGCCCGCCCCGACTCCTCGCGGAAGAGACGGGCGATCGTCCTCTCTGCCAGCGCGGCTATCGCTCCACCACCGGCCTCACCTCGACCGCGCCCCGCTCGGCTGCCGGGATCCGTGCCGCGAACTCGAGCGCCTCGTCGAGGCTCGCGCAGTCGATGAGGTAGTAGCCGCCGAGCTGCTCCTTAGTCTCCGCAAACGGCCCGTCGGTGGTGAGCGTCTCGCCGTCGCGAACGCGGATCGTCGTGGCCGTGTCCGGATCCTGGAGCTCGTCGCCGCCGACCGTAACCGGCTCGCGCGCGAGCGCCATGTACCGCTCGGTGACCCCCTGCTGCTCCTCCTCGGACAGCGCGTCCCACGCCTCCTCGTTGCCGTAGATCAGGGCCATGTACTTCATCGTCACCTCCTGGTCGGGTTCAGCATGACGACGAACGGGAGCGGGCGAAATCGACAGCGACGGAGACTTGTGGGCGCGAGCTACGCTCGCCGCATGGCTCTCGAGGTCTCGGACGCCGAGGCGCTGGACGCGTACTCGCGCGCGGTCACGGCGGTGGCGGAGCGGCTCGCGCCCTCGGTCGCGAACCTGCGCCTGCGCCGCGGCGGCGGTGGAAGCGCGGTCGTCATCAGCCCGGACGGCTTCCTGCTCAGCTCTGCGCACGTCGTGGCGGGCGGCCGCGGCCGGGGCCGCGCGTCGTTCGTCGACGGCCGCGAGCTCGACTTCTCGGTCGTCGGCGCCGACCCGCTCTCCGACCTCGCCGTCCTGCGCGCGGACGCGCGCGACCTCGTAGCCGCCGAGCTCGGCGACGCCGAGCGGCTCCGCGTCGGCCAGCTCGTCGTCGCGATCGGGAACCCGCACGGCTTCGGCGGCTCGGTCACGGCCGGCGTCGTCTCCGCGCTCGGCCGCTCGCTGCCGACGCGCTCCGGCGCGAACGTCCGCTACGTCGACAACGTCATCCAGACGGATGCCGCCCTGAACCCCGGGAACTCGGGCGGCGCGCTCGCCGACGGCCGCGGCCGCGTGGTCGGGATAAACACCGCCGTCGCGGGTGTCGGGCTCGGGCTCGCGGTGCCGATCAACGAGGCGACGCGGAAGATCGTCGGCGCGCTGATGCGCGACGGCCGCTACCGGCGCGCGTACCTCGGCCTCGCCGGAGGGCCGAGGCCGCTGCCGCCGCGGGTCGCGTCCGAGCTCGGCCGCCGCGAGTGCGTCGAGGTCGTGAACGTGGTCGAGGGCTCACCGGCCGCAACTGCCGGGCTGCGCCCGGAGGACATGATCGTCGCCGTCGACGGCACGCCGGTCCAGCACGTCGAGGACCTCCAGCGGCTGATGACGGGCGAGCTGATCGGGCGCCGCGTCGAGCTCACCGTCGTCCGCGGCGACCGCACGCACGAGCTCACGCTGACGCCGGTGGAGCTGGACGGCTAGCGTGCTCCTCGTGCGCGAGCAGCTCGTACGCGACCTGTAGGACGAGCAGCCCGGACAGGGCGAGCACAACCACGAGCGGCCGAAGACCGAACGGAATGAGCACGAGCGCGACGGCCGCCGTCGCGAGGCGCAGGCGGACGTCCGTGTCGAAGAGCACCGGCGGGGTGACGAGCTGGATCGCCGCGAGGCCGACCATCGTCAGCGCGAGCCCGGCGCAGAAGATCCAGCTCGTGTCGTCGTAGCGGCTCTCGCCGCCGGCGGCGAAGATCGCCAGCTTCACGGCCGCGCCCATCGCCGCCAGCCCGGCCACGACGAAGAAGTGCATGTACGTGTAGGTCAGGCCGCCCCAGAGACCGCGCGCGCTGACCGTCGCCTCGTCGAGGAAGTCGAAGTAGATCCACCAGAGCGCGGCCGCGGCGACGAAGCCCGCGGCCGCCGCCGCGCCGGAGGCCGCGCCCCACGGCACGTGTGCGATGCCGAGGACGACGCCGAGGATCGACTCGCCGAGCACGATCAGCGTCAGCAGGCCGAATCGCTCCGGGATGTGTCGCGGGTGGATCGGCGCGTTCGGGAGCTGCCGCCACGCGAGGAGCGGCGCGCCCAGCTCGAGCGCGAGCGCCACGCCCCACAACCAGTAGCGCGCAGGCGCCGGCAGCGCGAGCGAGGCGAGCCAGAAGCCGGTTGCCGCCCCGAACGCGGCGAGGAAGATCTGCGTGAGCCCCCGCGCCTCGGGCACGTGCCGCCGCGCGCGCTCGTAGAGCACGAGCAGGATCAGGCGCACGCCGAGGTAGGCGACGACGAACCCGCTCGAATGCCCGTCGAAGACGGCGCGCACCGTCGTCGCGAGCACCGCGACGAGGAACATCCCGAGCAGCGTCAGCAGCCGGTAGGGCAGGTCGTCGGTGTCGAAGCGATTCGCGTAGAAGGTGAAGCCCATCCACGCCCACCACACCGGGACGAAGACGGCGAGGAAGCCCAGGAAGCGCGGAAAGGTCGGGTGGCCCGAGAGCGCGTTCGCGAGCTGCCCGACCGCCGCGACGAAGACGAGGTCGAAGAAGAGCTCGAGCCACGTCGCGCGCCGCTCGTCGGCGTCCTCGCCCACGACGGTGCGGAGGCGCGGCGGCTCGACGAAGCGCCGGCGGCTCAGCGGCCCTTGAAGTCGGGCTTCCGCTTCTCGGTGAACGCGGTCAGCCCCTCCTTCGCGTCCTCCGACGCGAACGCGAGGTAGAGCGCGCGGCGCTCGTACTCGAGACCGAGGCGGAGCGTCGTCTCGTGCGCGCGGTCGACGGCCTCCTTCGCGAGCCGCGTCGCCACCGGGCCTTTGCTCGCGATCTGGCGCGCGACGCGCCTCGCCTCCTCGAGCCAGGCCTCCTTCGCGACCACGCGCGCGACGAGGCCGGCTGCCAGCGCCTCGCGCGCGTCGAGCTGCCGGCCGCTCAGGATCACGTCCATCGCGAGCGCCTTCCCGACCGCGCGCGTCAGCCGCTGCGTGCCGCCGGCGCCGGGGATGATCCCGAGGCCGGTCTCGGGCTGGCCGAAGCGTGCCGTCTCGGAGGCGACGATCAGGTCGCACGACAGCGCGAGCTCGCAGCCGCCGCCGAGGCAGTAGCCCGAGACGGCTGCGACGAGCGGCGTCCACAGGTCGCGGATCGCGTCCCACCGCTCGACGCGGCGCGCGTAGTAGAGCTCGATCGCGCTCGCCTGGGCCAGCTCGCCGATGTCCGCGCCGGCCGCGAAGGCCCGCTCGGAGCCACCCAGGACGATGCAGCGGATCGCCTCGTCGGCGTCGAGCTCGCGGAGCGTCGTGACGAGCTCGTCCATCAGCTCGTCGGAGAGCGCGTTCAGCTGCTGCGGCCGGTTCAGCAGGCAGATCGCGATCGGCTCGTCGCGCTCGACGAGGACGAAGTCGGTCACGGCAGCCGCACCGAGATCCGCCACGACGCGAGCCAGCGGCCACCGCCGCGGGTGAAGACGTCCGTGACCGCGTAGTCGCCGGTCAGATCCTGCTCGCGGAGCGTCGCGTCCCAGCGGAGCCGGGCCGAGACGACCGCGACCTCGCCGAAGACGCGCGCGTCGACGTCGCGCGGGACGAGCGAGCGCGTGTCGATCTCGTCGAGCGCCGCGAGCCACTCGTCCTTCGGGACGCTCGGGCCGACGCCGCCGGTGGACGACAGGACGAAGTCGTCGGCGAGGAACTCGCGGGCCGCCCCCGCGTCGCGCGCCTCGACGATGCGCGCCCACTGCGCCTCCAGCTCCTCGAACTCGCTCACTCCCCCTCCACGAACTTGCGCACCGCGGACTGCGCCTCGTCCCCGAGCATCGAGAGCGCGAGCCAGTCGCGCGCGTGGCCGACGGTCTCGTGCCACGAGACGTCGCGCCACCAGTTGAGCTGCTGCTTCGTGTACCGGATCGTCTGCGGGAGCTTCACGGCGAGCCGCTCGACCCAGTAGTCGACGACCGAGTCGAGCTCGGCTGCGGGGACGGCGCGGTTCACGAGCCCCCACTCCTCGGCCTGCCTCGCGGGGATCTCGTCGCAGAGGAGCAGGATCTCGCGCGCGCGGCGGTCGCCGACGAGGATCGGCAGCCACTGCGTCGCGCCGCCGGCTGGAACCGAGCCGTGCTCCGGCCCGACGTGGCGGATGAAGGCGTCCTCCACCATCACGGCGAGGTCGCAGGCCATCTGGAGCTCGTTGCCGCCGCCGACCGCGATTCCGTTCACGCGCGCGATCGTCGGCTTGCCGATCTCCCGCAGCCGGTCGTGCATGTCCTTGAAGGCGCCGAACCACTTCCAGTACTCGCGCGGCTCCCCGAGGTAGTCCGCCGCCCACGACTTGAGGTCGGCCCCGACGCAGAACGCGCGGCCCGTGCCGGTGACGACGACGACGCGGATCTCGTCGTCCCACGAAGCGTCCTCGCACGCGCGCGCGAGCTCGCGGAGCATCCGGAAGTCGAACGCGTTCAGCACCTCCGGCCGGTTGAGCGTGATCGTCGCCCGCGGCGGCGCCTTCTCGTAGACGATCGTCTCGAGGCCGAGCTCCTCCGGCGGGCGCGGCCGGGGGTGCGTGGGCTCAGTCAACCTCGGCGAAGAAGACCTTGAACGGGACGCCGAGCTGGAGCGCGTCCTCGGCGGCGTTCATCAGTCCCTGCTGCGACCGCTTCCACGCGTCGCGGTCGACGAACTCGTACTCGAAGTAGTAGCGGTACTCGGGCTCCCCGGTCGGAGAGCCCAGGATGCGGCCGTGCCGGATCGTCGCCTCGGGCGTCTCGCGACGGTTGAGCTCGACGTGCTCGGCGTAGCGGTCCGGGTCGGGCTCCTGCTCGTAGAGGACGAAGACGCGGATCATCGGCGGAGCGTATAGCCTCGCCCGACGCGACGGAGGAAAGGAGACGAGCCATGGCAAGCTCCGGCAAGATCGTCCACATCGAGCTCCCGGCGAGCGACGCCGACCGCGCGCAGCGCTTCTACGGGGAGCTCTTCGGCTGGCAGTTCGCCGACTCGGGGATGCCCGGGATCGACTATCGGATGTTCCAGGGCGAGCCGGGCGGCGCGGTCTACCCGGGCGAGAATGCCGGGCAGGGGCCGATCGTCTACTTCGAGACCGACGACATCGACGCGGAGATCGCGAAGGTGCGGGAGCTCGGCGGCGAGGGAGAGGACAAGCAGCCGATCCCGGGCGTCGGCTGGTTCGCGGGCTGCAAGGATCCGGAGGGCAACGCCTTCAGCCTGTTCCAAAGCGACGAGTCCGTTCCGCCGCCGTCCGCTTGAGCCACCCCGGGGTCTGACCCCGGACACCGCCCGAAGCGCGCTGTCCGAAATGCCTGGGAGGTCGCTCCCAGAGCCACGACGTGTCACGAATCGCGCGCGAAGTCACAGACGAACATGGCTCCGCGGGCCATCTGCGGGGTCAGACCCCGGGTCATGGCTCCTGTGGAGTAGGTTTGGTGGCGTGAGCGGCAGCGCGGCGGCAGCGGTTCTCTGCGTCGTCGCCGGCTTCGCCGGCTCGATTCAGGTCGCCGTGATGGCGCGGCTCGGCGACCGCGTCGGCGTCGCGGAGGCGCTCGCGTTCGCGACGGTCCTCTCGGCGGCGCTCGCAACCCTGATCCTGCTCGTCGCGCGCGGCAGCCTCGACGGCTTCGCCGCCTCCGCGCGCCAGCCGCCGTGGCTCTGGAGCGGCGCGCTGATGAGCCTTCTCATCGTCTTCACGATCACGCTCGCCGGAGCCCGGATCGGGACCGCCGCCACCGTCGGGATCATCATCGCTGGCCAGCTCGTGATGTCGGCCCTGATCGACCGGTTCGGCCTCTTCGGCGCCGACCGCATCGGGATTGGCTGGGCGCGCCTGACCGGCCTCGCGCTCCTCGCCGCCGGCGCGGCGCTGTCCCTGAGGAGCACGTAGTGCTGCACATCTCCGCCGGCGACCTCGGCTTCGCGGCGCGCCTCGAAGACGACCTCGCGCCGGCCACGATCGCAGCGTTCCGCCGCCTCCTGCCGCTCGACAGCCGCGTCATCCACGCGCGCTGGAGCGGCGAGGCCACATGGATCCCCTTCGGCGAGCTCGACGTCGGCATCGGCCCGGAGAACGCGACCGCCTATCCGGCCGCCGGCCAGCTCCTCCTCTATCCGGGCGGCGTGAGCGAGACGGAGCTCCTCTTCCCATACGGCCACTGCGCCTTCGCGAGCAGGGCCGGCCGCCTCGCCGGCAACCACTTCGCCACCGTCGTCGAGGGCCTCGAGCTCTTACCGGAGCTCGGCCGCCGCTGCCTGTGGGAGGGCGCGCAGCCGGTCCTCTTCGAGGAGCGCTAAGCGCGCGCCGTCACGGAGGAAAGACCCAGCCGCCGGGATCGCGAGGCCACGTGTGGCCGCCGGGCACTCGCGGGCGGATAGATCAGGTCGGAAGGCCTCGTTACGGCCAAGGCCAACCCGATCGAACCGCAGGCCAAACGTCCCCGCCGCGAACGGGAGGCCGCCTGTTTCCGTCACGCGACTCCTTCGGATCGATGATGTCCATGATCATCACGGCCATCGGGTGCCGTTCGGCAGGTCATTCGGCCCGATGAAGTCTTGCGCGATCCGCGGCCAGCTCGTGCAGCTCCGCCTCGGCAGGTGAGGCCACACGTGGTCACTGCGTGCGCCCTTCGGACCGACGATGTCCAGCCGCGACATCATGGCTAACGCGTCTCCCAGAGGTCGGGCGCCCAGATAGGCGTAGAGCCGCTCCGAAGGTGCTTGGGCCAGATGAGATTTTGCGGGATCCGCGGCCGAGAAGATGATCCGGGGAGGCCACCTGGCGGGCGCGGCCACGGGTGATTGCCGCATGCGCCCTTCAGATCGGCGAAGTCCGACATCACGGCCAACGGGCACCCGCGGGATCGAGAGGCCACAGCGGCCATAGATGGGGCCAGATGAAGCCCTGCCTCTGCACCGCCTCCAGCATAACGGCTCGAGTGACTTTTGTCCTTACAGACGCCGCGCCATCGCTGCGCGAGGAGGCCTACAGCCCGAACGGGTTGAACGCGCGCGCGCTCGTCGAGACGAGGACGCTCTTCGTCTCGAGGTAGAGATCGAGCGTCTCGAGCCCGAGCTCGCGGCCGAAGCCGGATTGCTTGTAGCCGCCGAACGGGATCCCCGGGAAGGCGGTGTAGGGCATGTTCACGCCGACGGTCCCGGCTTTGAGGCGCGCCGCGACCCGGTGGCCGCGCGCTGCGTCGCCGGTCCACACCGAGGCCATCAGCCCGTACCGCACGTCGTTCGCGAGCCGGATCGCGTCCTTCTCGTCCTCGAATCGCGTCACCGTCACGACCGGGCCGAAGATCTCCTCCTGCGCCACGGCCATCCGGTTCTCGACCTTCGCGAGCACCGTCGGCGGGTAGAACGCGCCCTTGCCATCACCCGGCTCGCCGCCGGTCACGATCTCCGCGCCTTCCTCGCGGCCGAGCTCGACGAAGCCGTGCACCTTGTCGCGGTGCTCGGCGGAGATGAGCGAGCCCATCTGCGTCTCGGGGTCGAGCGGGTCGCCGACGCGGAGCCTGCCCGCGAGCTCGGAGAACTTCGCCACGAAGTCGTCGTAGAGCGGCGCCTCGACGAGGATCCGCGAGCGCGCCTCGCAGCTCTGGCCGGCGGAGTAGTAGATCGACCAGACCGCGCTCGGGATCGCGTCGTCGAGCTCGGCGTCCGCGAAGACGATGTTCGGGCTCTTGCCGCCCAGCTCGAGCGTGATCCGCTTGATCGGCTCGGAGGCGAGCCGCATGATCTGCGCCCCGGTGGCGGTCGAGCCGGTGAACGCGATCTTGTCCACGTCCGGGTGGCGGACGAGGTGCGCGCCCACGGTCGGACCCGGCCCGGGGACGATGTTGACCACACCCGGTGGGAAGCCGACCTCGCCGGCGAGCTCGGCCATCCGGAGCGCGGTGAGCGGCGTCGCCGAGTCGGGCTTCAGGACGACCGTGCAGCCGGCCGCGAGCGCCGGCGCGAGCTTCCAGGTCGTCATCATCAGCGGGTAGTTCCAGGGCACGATCTGGCCCGCGACGCCGACCGGCTCCTTCAGCGAGTAGAAGAGGAGCGAGCCGCCGATCGGGTTCGAGCGGCCCGCGATCGACGCGATCGCGGAGCCGTAGAAGCGGAAGTTCTCGACCGCCTGGTTGAGCTCGGCCTTGACGGAGGAGATCGCCTTGCCGACGTTCCGAACCTCGAGCTCCGCGAGCTCCTTCCGGTTCGCGACGAGCGCGTCGGCGAGCGCGTGCAGGAGGCGCGAGCGCTCGTTCGGCGGCGTCTTGCCCCACTGCCCGACGAGGGCCGCGCGCGCCGCCTCGACGGCGCGGTCGACGTCGGCCTCGCCCGCCGTCGCGACCCGGGCGAGCGGCTCGCCCGTCGCCGGCTCGACGAGCTCGCGTGCCTCGCCCGAGGCTGCTTCGGCGCTCTCGCCGTTGATGAAGAGGCCGTACTCGCGCGTCGCGACCGCCATCGGCTGGACCCTAGCGAGTTTCCCCCTGCCGCCCGGCGGGCACTAGAGGCCGCATGGACGAGGTGCAGGTCGAGGCGGCGCGCATCCCGGATCGCGACCGGCTCCTGGAGGAGCTACGCGAGGCCGGCCTGGAGGCCGAGCCCGTCAACGAGATCGGAATCCAGGTCACGACGGGCGACGACGCGGAGGTCTTCGCCCACGTCGAGCGGATGATCATGTCGATCGGCGCTCCCTTCGTGCCGCTCGAGCACGAGGGCGTGATCTACGTCAGGCCGCCGCTGAGCTGAGGTCGGCCGGTACGAGCTGCTCGACGAGCAGGCGCTTGAAGCGCGCCGGATCGCCGCGCACGAACGCAGCGCACAACCGGTGACCTTCGGGATAGCAGTGGATGTAGCCCGGGAACGGATGGTCGCGGACGGACGCGATCGTCTTCTCAACGCGATCCGCCGGTTGCAGCGACCACCGACGCACGTAGTCGCGGGCCTCGTCGAGTGAGGCGCCGCGCTCGTGGAGCAGGAGCGTGACGTTCGACGACACCGTTCTGAGCAGCCTCTGCGCTTCGAAGACCGCGGCGCCGACCTCCGGGTCGTAGTCGAAGCCGAGCCGCGCCACGAGCTCCTGGCCTCCGTCGGCGAGGACGAGGTCGGCGCCGAGCTCGGCGACCCCCTCCGAGAGCACCGCCTGCGGGGAGTAGATGCTCATGGTGAGCTCGACGCGGCCTCGCTCCCGGACGAGCGCCAGCTCCTTCCAGGAGCCGTCGGCGTGGTGGCCCGGGTAACCCTCGTGGGCGGCGAAGTACGCGAGGTCCACGGCCGGAAACGGCGTATCGGTGTTGATCGAGATGCGGCTGCGGAGGTCGCCGAGCCTGCGGTTGAAGCCGAGCCAGCGCTCACCCGAGACGAGCTCGACCTCGAGCGACTCGCCTTCCGGCAGCCCGACGAGGGCCGCGGTTCGCGCGCGGAGCTCGTCGAGCACCGCCCGGAGCGCCGGCGCGAGCTCCTGCGGAGGGATCGCCGTCTGCTCGAGCCAGCCCGCGTAGCGATCCGCGACCTCGCCCGTCCCCGGCAGCGCTTCGTCGAGCAGAGCATGCGCGCGCTCGTACGCCGCCTCGTCGTACCAGCGCGGCCGGATCCCGAAGATGCCTTCGACCTCGTCGGCGTAGGAGAAGCGCTCGCCGGCGAGCCGCCGGGCGATCGTCAGGAGCGCGTGCGTCTGTGCGGCAAGCCACGCCCGCCGCTCCGGCGCGATGTCGCCGCGCTCGAGGTCGGAGAGCAGCGATCGCGCGTGCTCGACGAGCTGCGTAAGCTCGACCGGCTCCTCTGCCTCCACCTGGGGCGGGCCGTAGTAGCTCCCGACGAGCTCCGGCTCGTGCTTGGCGAGCCGGAAGGCGAGCGCGAGGTAGCGCTCGGCCGGGCTCAGCGGATCAGATCCGACGGCAGGAGCCGCGCCGTCAGCAGCCGGCGGTGGCGAGCCGGGTCGCCGCCGACCCAGGCGTGGCAGAGCCGGCGACCCTCGCTGTAGGTGTGGGTGTAGCCGCGCGAGCGGCGCTCCTCGGCGTTCGCGAGCATCTTGTCGATGCGGTCGTCGGGCTGGAGCGACCAGTGCCTGGCGTAGTCCCACGCCTCCTCGCGCGACGCGCCGCGCTCGTGGAGGAGGATCGCCACGTTGGACGAGACGTCGTAGAGCTCCAGGCGGGCCTCGGCGACGCGCGCGCAGACCTCGGCGTCGAGCTCGAAGCCCAGCGGTCGCACACGCTCGGCGAGCTCTCGGTGCGCGTTCATGTCCAGCACGAGCTCCGGGCCTGACTGTGCGACTCCCTCCGCGATCACCGCGTCCGGCGACCACAGCAGGTCCATCGTCGCGTCGAGCCGGCCGGCGCCGCGGACGAGGTCGGCCTCCTGCCACACGCGCTGGGTGTGGTGGCCCGGATAGCCCTCGTGGCCCGAGAACCCCAAGAGGTCGGCGGACGGAAACGACAGGTCCGTATTGACGGAGATCCGCGTCCGGTAGCCGCCGAGGTAGTGCGCGTACCCGAACCAGCGCTCACCGGTGACGATCTTCAGCTCGATCTGCTCGCCGTCCGGAAGCCCGATCGCCGCGCGCGTCCGTTCCCTGACGATCGCCATTGCCGTGTCGACGGCCTGCTCGACCGCTGCAGGCGGCACCGCGGCCTCCTGGAACGTGCGCGCGTAGCGCGCTGCCAGGTCGCCGGAGCCGGGAAGCGCTTCGTCGAGCATCGCCTGGCCCCGCTCGAACTGCTGCTCGTCCACCCAGCGCGGCCGGATCCCGTACGTCAGCTCGACCTCCTCCGCGTAGGGGAGCTCCTCCCCCGCGAGCGTCCGGGCGGTGGTCTCGAGCGCGCGCACCTGCGCCGCGAGCCAGCGGTCGTCGTCGAGCTCCGCGAGCAGCTCGCCCGCGTCGGCGGCGAGACGTGCAGGCTCGACGAGCGGCTCGTCGTCGACCTGCTGCCGGAGCTCCTCCGGCCCGTAGTAGGAATCGACGAGCTCCGGCTCGTGCCGCCCGAGCCGCAGCCCGAGCTCGAGGTAGCGCTCTGCGATCGTCATCGCGACCACTACAGGTTAGGCGGCGACGAACAGGACGAGCCCCCCGGCCACCCCGAGCACGAACGCGCAGACGCGCAACCGAGGAAGTCGCGCCAGGCGCTCCCACGTGACGAGCGTCGTCGCCGCCAGCATCGGCGCGAGCGTGTGGCTCGGCACCATCGCCAGCATCACCGGCCAGCAGACCGCGACGCATTGGCGGCCGTTGTAGAGCCCGAAGCGAAGACACGCCGTGTCGGCTGCGCGACCGCGCGGCGGAAGCGGGAGGAACCGATGGCACCGCTTGAGACAGCGCCGCTTCGTCGCCGACAGTCCCCAGGCGGCGGCGGTGACGAAGAGCGCGCCGGTGACGAGCGCGGCCCGAGCCGAGGGCGCGACGACCGTGACGGCACGCCAAGCTCCCAGCGCCGCGACGGTGAACACCGTCCACAAGGCGAGATAGCCCGCCAGGAAGAGCGCCGACGACCGGTAGCGGCGCCTCCAGATGCTCTGCAGGCTGATCTCCCGCAGCAGCGGCAGCGCGGCGGGGAGCATCATCGCGACCGGCATCAGCATCCACCAGCCGAGCTCGGAGCCCGTGCTCTTCGCCGCCGTCGAGTGGTGCATCGCATGAGCAGCGGGCCACATCTGCCAGGCCAGAACCAGCCACGCGCCGGCCAAGAGCAGCAGCCACGGCCATTCCGGGCGCCGCCAGGTCAGCCGTCGCAGCGTCGTCGCCATGGCGGCCGCTTACTCGACGAACAGGCTCACGTGCGAGACGCGCACCGCAGGCCGCGCCGCCTCGGGTTGCGCGTCCGGCCCGACGCCGATGGGCGCAAAGGTCACGTGGAGGTGATCCGGGTCCCAGCGACCCTGCGCCGTCAGCTCTGCAACCGTCGGAGTGATGTCGAAGACGTACCGCAAACGGTGCGGCGCCTCCTCCTGGGTCTCGTCGGGCACGGTCGTCTCGATCCCGAAGAACGGCAGCGCGCCGACGTAATGCGGGCTCTCCGGCTCGGCCGGCTCGCCTGGCGGCAGGTTCACGTAGACGCCGTAGAGAAGGCCCGGGTTCTCCTCGCCTTCGACCTCGACGTTGAGGTACGACGCGGGCTCACGGGCTTCTTCGGCGAGGATCTCGGCCACAGGGCCGCTCGGCGCGCTCAGCTCGAGGCTCGTCTCGGCGGGTTTCGCTCCCTCGAGCACGACCGGCTCGTCGGCCGCGCCGACCATTTCGGCGGGCAGCTCGTCGGACGTCAGTCGCACCTCCTCTCGTTCGACGGGCGCGGGCGGCGGCGGTAGTGCCGGCGGCAACCCGCTGTACGTGTAGTGGAGCTGATTCTCGATCTCGAGCACCTCGCTGACGTGCATGGTCTTCCTCGTGCCGGCCTCGTCCACGAAGTCGAAGGCCATAGTCAGCCAGTCGCTCTCGGTCGTGTTCGAGTGCGGCGGGCTCGTTCGGAGCCATTGCTCCCAGAGCCGATCGATGTTCGCATGGTGGAGCCAGAAGATCGGGTCGAGCGCAGCGGTGCGCAACCTCGTCATCAGACCGTTCAGGCCGCCGACCTGGTTGTGCACGGTCCCGTGCGGCGTGATTTCCAGCGGCCCGATCGGCCCGTCCTGACCGTGGTGGAACAGTGGCTTGGTGCGGCCGCCCCCAAAGCCCGGCGGCGCCCCGGGCACCGAGCGGGTGAACACGGCGGGCTTCATCGCGTCGACCAGCGAGACGGCAGCCGGCAGCAGTGGATTGCCGGCGTTGATGTCGACCGCATCTGAAATGTTGCGCAGCTGCGTGAAGAGGGGGTTGTCAGTTCCGTCCGGCCGCTGAGGCCGGCGAAACGCGGGCGGCAGCGCACTCCGCTCGGCAACGTCGCTGTAGTTCCAGTAGGGCAGCGCCCAGTCGTCGGCGACGGCCGGATCCAGGTGCGACCGAATGATCTGCTCGAACCGGAGGAGGTACATCCGGTGCCACGGAAAGAAGAACCAGCAAGAGTGCTGGCACTGATCCTCGAGCCGGCCGGGAACACTCGGCCCGTCGTGCTTGTGGAGCGCCGCCTGGTTCACCCAGTTCGCCGGGTGTGACGGTTGGCTCTGGGCGAGCTTCATCATCGCCCCGACGCCGTCGGCATAGGCGACGATGAGCGGATCCCGCCAGGGATCGTCGTCGTCGCCGAGGTCCCAGACGTCCCGGCGTACCCTCACCTGGGCCATGCGCGAGTATGGACTCGCCGGGGGCGGCAACTCAAGCCGCGGAAGGCGCCGCTTTAGCGCTCGAAGAGGGCCGCCTGGCCCTGGCCGACGCCGACGCACAACGTGGCGAGGCCGTAGCGGCCGCCGCGCCGGCGCAGCTCGTGCAGGAGCGAGACGACGAGCCGGGCGCCGCTCATGCCGAGCGGATGGCCGAGCGCGATCGCGCCGCCGTTTACGTTCACCTTCTCCTCGTCCAGGCCCAGCTCCCGGATGACGACGAGGCTCTGCGACGCGAACGCCTCGTTCAGCTCGACCAGGTCGAGGTCTCCGGTCTCGATCCCCGCGCGCGCGAGAACCTTGCGCACGGCCGGGATCGGACCGATGCCCATCACGCGCGGGTCGACGCCGGCGACGGCGCTCCCTAGGAACCGCGCAAGCGGCTCCGTGCCGAGCTCACGCGCCTTCTCCTCGCTCGCGACCACGAGCGCCGCCGCGCCGTCGTTGATGCCGCTCGAGTTCCCGGCCGTCACGGTGCCTCCGTCGCGAAAGGCGGGACGCAGCGACGCGAGCTTCTCCACGCTCGTGTCGGGCCGCGGGTGCTCGTCGCGCTCGGCCCCGTCGACGGCGACGAGCTCGTCCGCGAAACGGCCGGCCTCCTGCGCCGCCGCCCAGCGCTGCTGCGAGCGAAGCCCGAACGCGTCTTGCTCCTCGCGCGAGACGCCGTAGCGCTCGGCGACGTTCTCGCCGGTCTCGCCCATCGACTCGAGCGGGAACATCTCCTGCATGCGCGGGTTCGGGAAGCGCCAGCCGAGCGTCGTGTCGTAGACGACCCGGTCGCCGCGCGGGAAGGCCTTGTCCGGCTTGGCCATGACGAGCGGCGCGCGGCTCATCGACTCGACGCCTCCCGCGACGAAGAGGTCGCCGTCGCCCGCGACCACGGCGTGGCACGCCGCCACGACCGCCGAGAGCCCCGAGGCGCAGAGCCGGTTCAGCGTCACGCCGGCCACGGAGTCCGGGAGCCCGGCGAGGAGCCCCGCCATCCGCGCGACGTTGCGGTTGTCCTCGCCCGCCTGGTTCGCGCAGCCGAAGTAGACGTCCTCGATCGCCTCCGGCGGCACTGCGGCGCGCTCGACCGCCGCACGGATCGCGTGCGCGGCGAGGTCGTCGGGGCGCACCCCCGCGAGCGCGCCGCCGTAGCGGCCTACAGGTGTGCGAACTGCGGAGAGCACGACTGCGCGGCTCATCGCCGCCCAGCCTAACTACGCGACGAAGTCGACCTTCACGGGCGAGTCGTAGGCGCCGATCGCCTCGGCTCGGCTGAGGAGCTCGCGGACGGCCTGTCGGCCCTCCTCGCCGTAGTCGCAGGTGAAGTCGTTCACGTACATGCCGACGAAGCGGTCGGCGAGCTCGTCGTCGAGCCCGCGCCCGAACTGCATGGCGTACGACATTGCGCGCCGCCGGTTCTTGAGGCCGACCTCGATCGACTCGCGGAGCACCTCGGACAGCTCGTGCAGCGTGTCCTCGCCGAGGTCGCGGCGGGCGACGTTCACGCCGAGCGGCAGGGGAAGGCCCGTCTCGAGCAGCCACCACTCGCCGAGGTCGACGGTCTTCGCGAGACCGACGTCGCCGTAGGTGAGCTGTCCCTCGTGGATGAGCAGGCCGGCGGGCGCGGCGCCCGACGAGACCTCCTCCAGGATCCGGTCGAACGGCACCTCGCGGTAGCGGAAGTCGCCGAGGTACATGCGCAGGACGAGGAATGCGGTCGTCATCCGGCCGGGGACGGCGATCTCGAGGTCGCGGAGCTCGTCCCGCGAGAGCGGCTCCTGCGACACGACGACCGGGCCGTAGCCGGAGCCCATGCTCGCGCCGTGCGGCAGCAGGACGTACTCGTCCTGGACGAACGGGTACGCGTGCAGCGAGAGCGCGGTCACCTCGAGCCGCCCGTCGAGCGCCCAGAGGTTCAACGTCTGGATGTCCTTCAGGACGTGCTCGAACTCGAAGCCGCGGGTGTCGATCTCGCCCGACGCGAGCGCCCAGAACATGAACGCGTCGTCGGGATCCGGGCTGTGTCCGAGCCTGATCAGCACGAGCGCGGGAGGCTAGCAGCCTAAACTGCGGTGCGATGTCGAAGGTCGTTTTGACCGACGCGATCCAGGACTACCTGAAGGAGATCTACAAGCTCTCCGCCGAGGACGGGTCCGCTTCGGTCTCGGCTCTCGCGCGCCGGCAGGGCGTGTCCGCGGCCTCGGCGAGCGCCATGGTGAAGAAGCTCGCGGCGCTCGAGCTCGCCGAGCACCAGCCGTACGGCGGCGTCGTCCTGACGCCGGCCGGGGAACAGGTCGCGCTCGAGGTCATCCGCCACCACCGGTTGCTCGAGCTCTACCTCGCGGAGACCCTCGGCGTCCACGTCGACGACGTCCACGACGAGGCCGACCGCCTCGAGCACGTCATCTCCGAGGAGCTCGAGGCGCGGATCGACCGCGCGCTCGGCTTCCCGACGCACGACCCGCACGGCGACCCGATCCCGGACGCCGAGCTGAACTGGCCGCGTAGCTCCCCTGTCAGCTAGCGGCGCCGATGCTTACCCCGGCGGTTCGACCGGTCGTTTCCGACGGACGCGGCGGGCAAAGCCCGCACGTCCTGAAACGGCGCCGCAAGCGGCGCCTCAGCGCCACCCGATTCCCACACGCGCTCGACCGGTCATTTCAGACGGACGCGCGGGCAAAGCCCGCACGTCCTGAAACGGCGCCGCAAGCGGCGCCTCAGCGACGCCCGAAGAACCAGCGCTCGAGCGGCCCGAGGATCTCGCTCCGCACGAAGGGCTTCGCGTCCGCCGCCCGGCCGTCGTCGCTCGAGACCCGCACGTCGTCCTCGAGGGTCTCGTTCGCCCGCTCGAGCGCGTCCTCGAGCTCGTAGCCCTCGAAGAGGTAGTCGTCGGGCCGCGGCTCGTCGCTTCGCCGGTGCTGCGGGTTCACCACGCGGCCGACCGCCCAGAGCCCGCCGGGCTTCCGCTCGATCCAGATGACGATGCGCTCCTCGACACCGAGGTCGTCGACACCAGAGACGACCCGCTCCGCGAACCGGCCCTCCCTCGAGGTCCGTCTCATCGACCGGAGGATACAATCGCCCGATGGCGAGGCTGTCGAGCTTCTTCCGCGGCCTCTTCTCCTTCCTGGGCACCACCAGCCAGGCCGAGGACCGCGTCGCCGCCTACGTGATGCGCGAGCACCGCCGCGGCCGCCGCCTCTCCGAGATCCTCGACGACGCCTACGTGAAGAACCGCCTCACGCCGCAGCAGTGCGAGCGGCTCCTCGACCGCGAGGACGTCATCCACGCGATCGGGCACGAAGAAGTTCAGGCGGTCAGAACCTAGAGCTTCCGTCCGGCTCCGCGCTCGCGGGCCCGTGCGATCGCCGCGGCGCCGATCGCGAGATCCCACGCCGCGATCCCGTTCGACTTGAAGAGCACGACGTCGTCGCCCGACGAGCGGCCCGGAGTCTCGCCCACGACGACCTCCTGGAGCTCGTGCACCTCGAGCCAGTCCAGGATGCCCTGCTCGACCGGCTCGATGAGATCGCCCGACTCCTCGCGCGACTGCTCCCGCGAGTCGCAGCACACGAAGCTCGCCCGCTCGAGCACGACGTTGTCGAGCTCCCGCGCGCTCGGCTCGTTCGCGCCGATGGCGCAGACGAGCGCGCCCTCGCGCAGCCACTCGCCCCGCAGCACCGGGTCCTTGGACGTCGTGGCCGTCACGACCAGGTCCTGCGCACCCGCGTCGCGTTGGGACTCGGCCGGCTCGGCCCCGACCCGCTCGCAGAAGGCGCGCAGCCGCTCCGGCGTGCGGCAATAGGCGACCACGCGCTCGATCGTCGGCACGGCGGCGCGGATCGCCGCCACCTGGCTCTCGGCCTGCCAGCCGCAGCCGATGACGCCGAGCGTCGAGGCGGCGGGCCGGGCGAGGTACTTTGCGGCCACGCCGCTCGCAGCGCCGGTGCGGAGCTGCCCCAAACGGTTCGCCTCGATCACCGCGGCGAGGTCGGCACGGTCGGTCTCGAAGAGCAGGACGACGAAGCGGTAGTCGTCGTAGCCGAACGCGGCGTAGGTCTTGAGCCCGCCGTACCCGAGCTCGAGGTCGACCGCCGACATGACGGCGAGGATCCCGCCCTCGAGCCGCAGCCGCTGCCGTGGCACGTTCTGGACGCTCCCGGTCGCGAGGCGCCGGAAGGAGCCCTCGACCGCCTCGAGCGCGTCCTCGATCGTCAGGAGGGCGCCGACCTCCTCCTCCGTCAGGTAGAGCGTCACGCCCTAATTCTTCTGCTTCTCGAGGAAGGTCAGCTCGCCGCTCGTCTCGAGCACGGCCCACTGCACGTCCTCGAGCGACCCGATCTGCTGCAGCCGCGCCGCCTCCGCGATGTCCTCGAGCGTCAGCCGCTCACGGCGCGCGTTCCCCTCGATCACCTTGCCGTCCTGGATGATCACGATCGGCTCGCCGTCGATCAGCGTCCGCAGGCGCGGCACGCGGAAGTTGAGATACGACAGGAAGACCTGGAGCAGCGCGATCGTCGAGACGACGATGAACGCGCCCGTGACCGAGTAGTCGTCCTGCGTCACGGCCTGCTGCACGGAGTCGCCGAGGACGACGAGGAGGATCAGGTCGAAAGGCTCGAGCGACGAGAGCTCGCGCCGTCCGACGATCCGCATCAGCAGGTAGATGAAGAAGAAGATGACGGTGGTGCGGATCGCGAGGTCCATTACGGATAGATCGTCAGGTGGTGCTTCAGGGTCAGGAGGTGGGTGTTCCCGTCGAAGAGCTCGACGTTCGCCGGGCGGCGCCACGCGAGATTGGTCGGGTTGACCTGGAACTGCATGAAGAGCAGGTAGGTCTGCCCCTGCGGGATGTGCCCGAGCGTGAACTCGAGCTGGCCGTCGCGGCTCGCCTCACCGGTCGGACTGGGCTCGATCGTGTTGATCTGCTGGCCCTCGCCCCAGCCCGGATCGAGGACGAGGATCGCTTTCTTCAGCTCCTGTCGCGCGGTGATGCGAAAGCGGGCCTCGTAGAGCAGGCCGCCCCGCGCGCGCGTGGGTGCGTAGAGCTGGAGCCGCGCAGCCGAAGTCGCAACGGCGGGCTTGCCCGGCCGCTGACCGAAGACGTTGAAGAGGGCAAGCACCGGGATCAGCGCGACGAGCGTGAGCAGGCCGCGTCGAATCCAGACGTCCTTGCGCCTCCCTTCGAGGTCGCGATGCCGCCTGAGGACGATCGTGTCCGGGATGTCCGCCACGCGGCGAAGTTCGGCGCCGGCCGCCGTTGGCCTGCCGCGGGGGCGGGCTTGGCCCGGCTCCGCTCACGCACGCTCTCCGAAGCGCCGATCGCCCGAAAGTCGTGCGGCGAAGCCCCGACTTTCGGGCGTCTATGCGCCCGGCATGATTCGAACATGCGACCTCTGCCTCCGCAGGGCAGCGCTCTATCCCCTGAGCTACGGGCGCGGGTGGGTCAGTGTAGCCGCGCGCTCGCGCCGCCGACCTCGAGCATCGCGTCCTCCGGAACCTCGGTCCTGACGTAGCCGAGCGCGCGGCCGTCGGCGCGGCTCGTGATCCTTCCGACCACCTTCCCGCCGAGCACGAGCTCCTCGCCGGTCGGCTCCCCCTCGAGGACCAGCCGCCGCAGCCGCCGGTTCACCTTGCCGCGGTAGTGGAGGCGCGCGATCGGCTCCTGGCCCGGGTAGCAGCCCTTCGTGAAGCTCACGTGCGTCTCCGTCAGACCCGCCTCGGCGGGCAGGATGGAGTCGTCGAGCTCGCGGCCCCAGCGCGGGATGCCGGCCTCGACGCGCCAGCGCTCGTACGCCTCCTCGTCGACCTCCTCGCCGCCCGGCCGCGCGTCGAGCACCTCCTCGCCGCCGAGAACGGCCCACGACTCATGCTCCTCGAGCTCGATCTCCGCCTTCGCCGCGAAGCGGAACCGCGTCAGCTCGGCCCGCACGCGCTCCCCGAGCTCCGGCTCCGTCAACAGCAGGAAGTCGTCCGCGGCGCGGCGCAGCACGACGAGCGGCGCGATGACGCGCGACTTCGGGGTCAGGAGCAGCGCCTCGCAGCGGTCACCCACCGCGAGCGCGGCGACGTCGTTCGAGACCATGCGCTGGAGGTAGTCCTCGGCGTCCGGGCCCGCCACCCGGACGTAAGAGCGCGGACGCGGAGCGAACTGCACGGAAACTAGTCTAGGTAGCCATGCCTCTCTTCCGGTCGAAGGCGGAACAGAAGCTCGTCGAGCGGGGCCTCGACCCGGCACGCCTGCCGCCCGGCCAGTACCTGACGGAGAAGTGGCCGGTGCTCCACGCCGGCTCCGTGCCCAAGACGGACCTGTCCACCTGGGACTTCCGAGTCTTCGGCGAGGTCGAGCGGCCACTCGCGCTCACGTGGGATGAGCTCCAACGCCTCCCGAGCACCGAGATCACCGTCGACATCCACTGCGTCACGCGCTGGAGCCGCTTCGACGCGAGCTTCCGCGGCGTCCACTGGCGCGAGCTCGCGAAGCTCGTCGAGCCGAAGCCGCACGCCGGCTTCGTCGTCGCGCACGCCGAGCAGGGCTTCACGTCCAACGTCCCCCTCGAGGCGCTCGAGGACGAGGACGCCATGCTCGCCTACGAGGCCGACGGCGAGCCGCTCACGCCCGACCACGGGTGGCCGCTCCGCCTCGTCGTCCCGAGCCGCTACTTCTGGAAGAGCGCGAAGTGGCTCCGCGGCCTGGAGCTCCGCTCGACCGACCAGCCCGGCTTCTGGGAGCGCTACGGCTACCACAACGACGCCGACTACTGGCGCGAAGAACGCTACGGCTTCTAGGCCAAAGGTCTAATATCCGGTCCTCTTCAAAGGAGGGGGAGAGCATGAATAGGTTTCTAGCGGCGGTCGCGGCGACACTCGGTGCGCTCGCGCTCGTCGTCGGCGTGGCCGCGGCCACGCCCTACGGCTCCGACACGCTCGTCACCGTCGGCAGCCCGCCGTCTCCGTTTCCGCAGAACAAGCAGAACGAGCCTGCGGTGGCGGTGAACCCGATCGACCCGTCCATCGCGGCGGCCGGGGTCAACGACGAGATCGACCTCGAGGCCTGCAACAACCGCGACGACAGGACCTGTCCATTCACGCCGGGGATCGGCGTCTCGGGGATCTACTTCTCGGATAACAGCGGCTCGAGCTGGATGCAGCCCACGTACACCGGCTGGACCGCGAGAGACTGCCTCGGCCTCGTCGGCACGTCGTCCGCGCCGGCGGACAACTGCGATCCTCACGTCGGCCCGATCGGCACGTTGCCGCTCTACTTCGAGAACGGCCTCGTCGCGGACGGCGACCCGGCGGTCGGCTTCGGGCCGCAGCGCGGCTCGGACGGCAGGTTCTCGTGGGACAACGGGTGGCGGCTCTACTACGCCAACCTGGCCGCGAACTTCAGCGCCGAGCGGTCGGAGTTCACGTTCAAGGGCTTCGAGGCGATCGCCGTCTCGCGCCTCGACAGCGAGAACTACGCGGCCGCGAAGGCCGGTGTGAACACGGCCTGGGAGTCGCCGGTGATCGTGACGAAGCAGAACGCGGCGCTCTTCTCCGACCACGAGATGCTCGCGGTCGACGACGCCGAGTCGAGTCGGTTCTTCGGCAACGTCTACATCTGCGACGCGGCCTTCCGGAGCCAGGAGATCGGCGGCTTCCCGGAGCCGATCGTCGTCAACTCGTCCTCCGACGGCGGCGACACGTGGAGGACGCGCCAGGTCTCGCCGTCCGTGAACAACAACACGATCGGCGGCCGGCAGGACTGCGCCGTGAACACCGACAGCAAGGGCACGCTCTACGTCTTCTGGGACGGGATCGACCCGAGGACGAAGACGCTCGCGATCTTCATGATCCGCTCGTTCGACGGCGGCAAGTCGTTCGTCCGCCCGGCCCAGGTCGTGACGCACATCGACCAGACCGGGATCGTGGACGCCATCGGCGACCTGACCTTCGACGGCCAGGCCGGCGCACGTGACGGCTCCTTCCCGACCGTCGACATCGCGAACGGCGCCCCCACCGGGGCGGACGCGACCGACCAGATCGTGCTCGCGTGGTCCGACGGGCCTACGCCGTCGGACGTGAGTCCGGGTCCGAACGAAGAGGTTCGCGTCCTGTGGTCGCGGAACCAGGGCCGGACGTGGACTGCGGGAGGCGTCGCCTCGCCGGCGAGCGACCGGCCGGACTTCCCGGCGATCGCGATCTCGCCCGACGGCAGCGACGCGTACCTGACGTACATGGCCTTCCTGCAGCCGTGGCAGTCGACGACGGCCGCCCCGCGGCTGTTCCAGGGAGTCGTCCGGCACGCTGAGGTCAACCGGGCGACGGGCGCGATCGGCGCCTGGAGCGACATCCACCGAGCGCCGACGGGTGACGCCCGCGGCTCGAGCGCCAACGCGCTGATCGACGAGTTCCTCGGCGACTACGACTACGCGTTCGCGACGAACGACTTCGTCACCGTCGTCTGGAACGACGCGCGGAACGCCGCCGACTGCCCGGCGATCGACGCGTACCGGCAGGACGTCGTGAACGGCACCGCCGCGGGAGTGTCGACTGATCCGACGCGGCCCGCGCCGCAGCAGGACTGCCCGGCGACGTTCGGAAACACGGACATCTTCGGCGGCTCGTACGCCGATCCGACTCCATAGCTAGACGTGCACGAGGGCGCCTTCGGGCGCCCTCTTGTACCCTCCCGGCCGCCGGAACAGAATGCGGTCTGTACCGGACTCCTAGGAGGGGAAGAGACTGTGAGAAGACTTCTGCTGCTCGGCGCTCTCGCCGGCTTGGCCGTGTTCTTTGCGGTCGGCGGAGCAGTCGCGTCGACGCCAGGCGCGGACGTCCGCCTGACGAACGACTGTCACCCGCTCGGAGGCTGCGGCGCCGGCTACATCAGCGCCTACACGCTTGCGACGGGGAAGGCGTACACCGACGCCACGCTGGACGAGTGCACGATCGCGCGCGGCCGCCAGAACGAGCCGTCCGTCGCCGTCGACCCGCGCAACACGAGCGTCCTGCTCGGAAGCTCGAACGACTACTGCGGCGTCTACAACCGCACGATCGGAGGACGACCGGCCGCCGTCGGGCCGATCTGGCTCGGCTACTACCGCTCGACGAACGGCGGCTCGAGCTGGATCAGCTCGCTCGTGCCGGGCTACCCGGACGACAAGTCGCCGTACAAGGCGCTCTCGCGTGCGCGGACGGCGACCGCGGGCGATCCGGTGATCGCGTGGGACAACCACGGCCGCGCGTTCTTCGGCTCGGAGAGCTCGGGCGATCCGGCCGGCACCGCGAAGACCTTCGGCGACGTGTTCGTCGCGCGCTTCAGGAACCCCGGCGGCGCCGACGCTCCGGACACGACCAAGGACGGCCTCGAGTACTTCGGCACGACCGTCGTCGCCCACGGCTCGTCCGCGCCGAACCTGCTCGGCGTCTTCCACGACAAGACGTCGATCGAGGTCGACCGCACCGGCGGCGCCTGTGATGGAAACGTCTACTTCTCGTGGTCGCGCTTCCAGGGCAACGGAGCGAACGCCATCTACTTCGTCCGCTCGACCAACCACGGCGTGACCTTCAGCTCGCCGATGAAGCTGACGGCGTCGCTGAAGAGCCTCCAGTTCCCGGACATCAGCGTGACCGGGAACGGCCACGTCTACGTCACCTTCCGGACGTTCACGTCGGTCGGTCCCTCGACGGACTCCGTGGGAGTCGTGAAGTCGACCGACTGCGGGCGCACGTTCAGCCCGGCGCGGCTCCTGACGACGTTCATCCCGTACGACGCGCAGGACCAGTCGAGCCCGGAGCCCGTCCCGACGCAGGCCGTCGACGACGACCCGGCGGGCGAGGAGGAGGCCGAGAGGGGCGCTCCGTCCGATCGCGCCCGCGACTGCGGCGACTTCTCCGAGGCGTGCACCTCCGGCTACACGTTCTTCCGGCGCGACACGCAGGTCCGCTCGGCGGGCGACCAGCTCGACAAGGCCCACGAGTGGGTCTACATCGTCTACGACCCGTCGATCCCGGGGACGGAGACTCCGACCCTCACGACCTACGGCTCGATCGAGCGCGGGCTCGGCAGCCAGTCGGGCGTCTACTTCTTCCGCTACGACGGAGCGACGGGGGCGATGACGACGCCGACGCGGATCGACCCGCAGGGGAGAGGGCACCAGCTGTTCCCGGACATCTCCGCGGACGGCGGCGTCCTGCACGCGCTGTGGTGGGACAGCCGGAACGACCCGTTCTACAGCCCCGCCCGGCCGGTCGGCAACGACGCCGACGGCACGACCGGGCCCTCGCTCGACGTGTTCGCTGCAATGTCCACGAACGCCGGTGCGAGCTGGACGGGCCACGCCAAGCTCACGGACGTGATGTCGAACCCGAACTACGAGCAGTTCTCCAACCGGGCGGTCCCCTTCGCGGGTGACTACCTGTGGGTGACCTCGCTCGGCAGCTTCGCGTACGGCGTCTGGACGGACTGGCGGAACACAGTCCAGGGAACGGATCCCCGCGAGGTGGAGGAGGACGAGGACGACGCGACGGCGGACGTCCACCAGTGCCGTGTCCTCGACACGATCCCGACGAAGAAGGGATCGATCCAGGCGTGGAGCGGCGACCTCTGCCCACACGAGGGCGGTCTCGACCAGAACATCTACGGCGACCTCTCGCCGTAGGCATCGCTTCATCCGATCGTCGAAGGGCGGCCTCCGGGCCGCCCTTCCTCGTTCGGGGTATCTGTCTGGATGGGGCTCCGGCCGATGCTGGAACCGCCTTGGAGAGGTTCTCGATGCGGCCCCTCGCGGCGCTCGGCGCCGCGGCTCTCGCCTTGACGCTCGCCGCGCCGGCAGGCGCGCGGACCGACGGCGGCGGGCCGCAGCGCTACGTCGTCCTCTTCACGGACACGAGTCGCCTGCCGACGAACGCAGCGCGGGTCGTCTCCGCCGCGGGCGGCACGGTCACGGCGACGCTGCCGCAGCTCGGCGCCGTTCGCGTCTCGTCGGCCCGCGGCGACTTCGCGGCAGCAGTCGCGTCGAGCCCGCAAGTGGCCGGCGTCGGCGTCGACGCGGTGCGGCAGCTGATCCCGAGCGGCGACACGGGCGGAGGCGCGCCTCGTCCGGCTTCCGCGCCCTCGAGCGGCGGCGACCCGCTCTCGGGCGAACAGTGGGACAAGGAGCGCATCGGCGCCGGAGCCGACGGCTCGTACGCGGTGCAGCGCGGGCGGCGCGACGTCGTCGTCGCGGTGCTCGACAGCGGCGCAGACACATCTCATCCGGACATCGCTCCGAACCTCGACCTCGTGCACAGCCGCTCGTTCGTGCCCTCCGAGCCGGACGTCGAGGACCACAACGGCCACGGCACCTGGTGCCTGAGCGCCGTCGCCGCGCCGCTGAACGGCGTCGGCCTAGCGGGCGTCGCGCCGAACGTGACGACGCTCGCGCTCAAGGTGCTCGACCGGAACGGCGGCGGCAGCTTCTCGGGCATCGCCCAGGCGCTCGTCTACGCAGCCGGCCAGCACGTGGACGTAGCCTCGCTGAGCCTGGGCGCATTCGTCGACCGGAAGGACAAGGTCGACTACGAGCTCATGCGCCGCGCGATCGCGTACGCGCGGGGCGGCGGCGTCCTGCCGCTCGCCGCGCTCGGCAACGAGGACCTCGACCTGAACGACAAGAAGGTGATGGACTCGGTCGTCGAGCTCCCGGCCGACCTCCCCGGCGTCGTCGGCGTCGGCTCGACCGGATCCCTCGACCAAAAGGCGTACTACTCGAACTACGGCTCGAAGCAGGTCGACGTGGTCGCCCCTGGCGGCGACCGCCGCTTCCAGCCGCCCGGACCGGGAATCGACGGCGGCGGCCGAGTCCTCGGAGCCTGGCCGTCTGAGACGATCAACGCAATCGACCCGTCGCTTCGCGAGCAGGATGGAGGCGCCGACTACGCGTGGGAGCAAGGCACCTCCATGGCCGTTCCAGACGTCGCCGGAGTCGCCGCCCTGATCGTGTCCCAATTCGGCCGTCCCCACATGCGCCCCGACGACGTGGAGAAGATCCTCGAAGCCACCGCGACCGCGCTCCCGTGCCCAGACCCGTCGACCGTGACGTACGACGTCCCACCCGGCATCCTGGCCACGAACACGGCCACCTGCCAGGCCAACTCGAACACGAACAGCTTCTACGGCTACGGCCTCGCAAACGCGCTCAACGCGATCCAATAGGCCGAAGGTCCTATTGGAGGAACACCTTTTGGAGGGATCGGAGAGCGGCAGTCGAACCCCGATACCTACCCCGAACCACCTCCCCCACCCC